>Ga0180301_10001502_pt1 | contig 18428 bp, 20 predicted proteins | sample GuaBasSediGuay16_FD_121797 | JGI IMG/M metagenome (GOLD analysis project Ga0180301, IMG submission 121797) | Subseafloor sediment microbial communities from Guaymas Basin, Gulf of California, Mexico - Guay16, Core 4569-2, 12-15 cm | ecosystem: Environmental > Aquatic > Marine > Hydrothermal... | reverse complement strand
GATCTTCTCCACTCTAATACGCTCATCGATACCATACACATGTTTATTAGCCGTACTATTGATCGATCCCAGCTTTAACTGAAGCCATTCCTCTAGTTCTTCAAAGCTCTCTAGGCCTTCAGCTTCTCTTGCGACAACACTTATCGAGTCGTTATCTAGGTATACGTCGTAGGGTCTAACTTCGAGTACTTTAGAGACTACTATCCGATGTAGAGCTGTGATAAACCTACCGCTCTCAAACACTATACCGGGGTAGTCCTTGGAGTAATCCGATAACGCTTTAACCATAGCCTCAGCGTATTCGTGTAAGCCGTAATCTGGGGATTCAAGGGTGCTCAGTCTAGATTCGTGGTAAGGGTACGAAAGGCCTCCTCCGAAGTCTATGAACTCTAGGTTCTTAAAACCAGCTTTCTTCAACTCGTTGTAGATGTTCGCTGCTTCTACGAAGTACCCATTAATCTCCTCAAACCTGTGTATTTGGGAGCCAGGATGCATGTGCAGAAGGACAGCGCGCTCATAGATCCAATCATACTTAGCCACTACTTTAAACAGTGTTGTAAGCGATAACCCAAACTTCGAGTCAAGCCCTACAGACTCTCTCCAAGGCCCCTCTCCTCCCGAGAGATACTTTAGCCTAAGACCTACAGCGAAAATACTGTAATCGCTCAGGATCTCGGCGTCGCGTACACCCTCGATGTCGACTATAACCTTCCATCCCTTCTCGGCGAATATTCTGAGCTTTTCAAGTATCGCTCTACTCTTAACTCCATCGACAACTATTATGCGTGGTTCTTCGTCGACATAGCTTTCTATAAGCTCTACTTCTCGTAGAGTATTTAGGTTGAACCCCCACCTATATCTTGATCCATGGCGGTATATGGTGTCTACTACGAGTTTATTACTATTAGCTTTAAGCGGATAAACTGGTATGAAGTCTCCACGGTATTTGTACTTCTCTAAGAACTCCTTATACGTGGCATAGACTAGATCCATCACCTCTCTTATGAATGGCAGTACTCTTATATACGCTCCTACCAGTCCATACTCAGCAACTAGGTCATAAACCCTAAGGTTGTATTTACCCAGCTTTAGTACTAAGTACCCCTCTCTATCTATATCGAAGAACCTTTTCTTCAACGAGCCATTGAGATTGTAGAGTTTCTTAGATTCCTCGATCCCCCATCCACTAGTCATTACTATCTACCGAGACTATTTTGCGCTCACAACTACCCATCTAGTTAAATAGGCTTGAGTAAATCAATACATTCTCTGGTTATTAACTTTGCTTAGCTAGCGATTAGTAGCGGTGATTACTAGTGGAGAACAACTGCATAGAAGAGGGTAGAGTTAGGGCGTACATAGCTAATGTCGAAGAAGCTCTTAGCTCTATCAGTAGTAAAAGTATCGGTAAAGAGGTGGAGAAAGTAGTAGAGCTGGCGAAGAGCTATCTATTCGATGCAAAGTACTACTTGGATAAAGGAGACCTCTCAACCGCTCTAGCTTGTATAGCCTATGCCGAGGGGCTACTAGACGCCCTCAACCACATGGGGCTAGTAGGGATTAAGTGGAAGCCTCTTACACAGCTACTGAAGAGGCCGAAAGTACTTGTTGCAGGGGCCTTTGAAATACTGCATCCAGGCCACATATACTTGCTAAAGAAAGCGTGGGAGCTAGGCGAGGTATACGTGGTAGTTGCTCGCGATAAGAACTTCAAGAGATTTAAGAGAAGAGACCCTGTTATCCCAGAGGAGCAGAGAAAGAAGATCGTTGAAAGCGTAAAGTATGTTTCGCATGCCGTTCTAGGAGATGAAGAAGACATATACAAGCCGATCGAGGAGATATCCCCGGATATAGTGCTGCTAGGGCCAGATCAGCACGTAGATCCAGAGGAGTTGAGGAAAGAGCTTGAAAGAAGAGGAGTAAGAGGAGTTAGAGTAGACAAGCTCAGCGAGAGAGTAGGAGATAAGCTGTACAGCGTGTCTGGAATCATCGATAGAATAGTTGAAAAATACTGTAGAGACTAGTCTCTAGTACTAGCTGTCTCCACTCCTAGTACTAGATAGCAGGGCTCTGAGTAGCTCTAAACGCTTCCTCTTCTCACCAGCATACTGCCCAATAAACTCTAGTGCAGCTTTCCTCAGAGGAGAAAGCTCTGGTACAGGCTGATACCACTCTTTTACCTCTCTAAGTACTCGTGCAGCACTAGCTACTATGTAGCCTACGTTGTAAGCATCTCTTACTGCTTGCTCATCATTTAGAACGTCCTCTTTATCGTGGCTATACGCTAGAGCCCATGGGGGGATGTGGACGCCCATACTGTTCATTACAGCCATCAAATACGCTATAGCATGCAGTCCTCCGACATCGTTGCCTACCGCTATGAAGCCAGCTACTTTTCCCTCTAGCATGCTCCTACCCGTATGGTATATCATGTTCTCCATACTAGTTAGCCTATCAATGAAGTTCTTGAGCACACCTGTAACGTTGTACCAGTACACTGGGGATAATATGATGAATCCATCGCTTTCTAGCACTCTCCTACCGATATCATTGAAGTCGTCATCCGATATAATGCATGGAAACCTGCAGATCCTGGGATCGTCGGATACACAGCCTATGCACTCCTTGATCCTGTAGTCGTACAAGAATACTAAGCTAGGTTCACCACCCGCGTCTTTTACACCCTTCATCGCTATAGCTGCAAGCTTTGCCGTTGAACCGTACTTCCTAGGGGATCCGTTGATCAGCAGTATCCGGGTTTTGCCCAAGAATATCACGCCCTAAGATCTGTTGAACTAGGCTACTACTATGGAAGAACATAGTTATAGGTATTTAGGCTTACTCGCTACACCTATGGTAGGCGATCATACTGGACTAGGCGGGATCCTCAGTAACGCCGACCCTCTTCACAGCTAGTGGAGGGCTCTGACACGGGTTCGCTCATCACTATAGCTAATCTATGCGTTAAACCAGCTATTTAAGCAAACCGGGGGATAGCTTATTTTTAGTCCTAGTAAATTAACTGTATACTATGGTGTACTAAGCTTGGTATTCTTTAAGAAGAGAGTTAGCGATCCCCTGGAAGAACTAAGAAAAGAAGCTAGTGGAACTATGAGGATCGAGTCCGTCTTTAAACATGGTGAAAGAATACCCGATAAGTATACATGTGATGGAGAAGACATATCTCCGCCTATAAGAATCTCCGGAGTCCCGGAGAAAACCGTAGAACTCGTACTCATAATGTACGACCCAGATGCCCCTATAGGGACATTTTACCACTGGCTGCTCTACAGCATACCACCTGAAATAGCTGAAATACCCGAAGGAGTGCCTAGAGACAAAGTTACAGCATATGGTGTTCAAGGTATAAATGATTTCGGGGACTACGGCTACGGAGGCCCTTGTCCTCCACATGGCCATGGAACCCATAGGTACTTCTTCGTAGTAGTGGCTTTAAGCGAGCGGACCGAGCTAGAGCCAGGTGCTGATATCGATTCGCTAATGGATAGAATCCGTGGCAAAACCCTAAGCTATGGAGTCTTAATGGGAACTTATAGCAGGTAGAAGAGAGCAGAGAAGGCCCTGGATACCGTGAATATTTTACCGTATCGCCTGGATCCGTAGTTGATCCACCGCTATCCGCGCTTCCCAATGCATTATAGCCATCACTACTGCGACTACGATAAATCCAAGGTTCTTTAAACTAAACTGCTCCAACTATCTAGAGTTTAGGTGTAAACTATGAATATGACTTCGGGAGAAACTAGGAGCTACTTCGAGTCCGTGCCACAACAACAGGAGAGAGCAGTAGACGAGCTATCGCTGATCGAGGCGATCAGAGACCTCTACATACTAGCGCTTACATACCACGGTCTAGCGACTTCCAGAGAACACAAGCTAGAAGCCATTAAAATCATATGGTACTTGACTAATAAGTGGATTGAGTGCTTAGCTCCTATAAGGTACGTTCCAGGAGTAGTTGAAAAACTCGGAACAGCGATCAAAGCTAGGCTATGGGACTTAGAATACATAGGCGAAGACACGCTATCACACATAATTGTTGGGACGTTCCTGCTACAGAGGTTGAGGAAAGCCCTGGATATAGACGAGATAGCATCCATAGCTGAAAGCGTCTATGAAAGCGTTAAAAACCTAGTTACAGCGCTAAGTGGGGGAAACAACGACCTAGTTGATAGCATATTCCGGGGTGGAGAGCTAAGCGTTGACGAAGTAGTAATGCTATCTGTTGCTACAATGGTTTTATCGACCAATACCCAGCTTTTCTACTCGGAAGCCCTCCTCTAGAGGGTTAGTAGTGCTTTTTCTCTAGAAGCGTTAAGTCCTCGCAGGAGTTTGGCGTTTCTCGTTTACAAGTACTTGGAGACAGATATATGAATCCCGAAAACCTATAGGTACCACTCTACATAGCCCATACAAGCTATTCAGCGGGGTATAGAGCTTGCTGTACAGGGAGGTTAAAGGGCTAGCTGAGGTGCCGAAGGACAACGTAGGGATAATGACTATTTCGTGGTTCTTATTCAGACTAAACGGAGCCCCCTCTTCCCGTTCTTTACGCTACATGCTAAGGCACTAGATGCAGACGATCTCTCAATAGCTATTGCTAGAGCTAGATCCATGTGTATGTACATACTCGCGTTCTTCATAATACTCGGCGGCTTCCTTACGGACTACTTCAGAAGAGTGGAGATCATTGTACTCGGGGCAACGATCATAACTACTATACATTACTGCTATGCGTTTGTAACAGAGTGGCTACAGCTCGCTATCCTCTGGGTAATAGACTAGGTAGCAACACTTCTACCAGCCAGCACTAGTAGCTATAGTCATGGACTCCCTACCCAAGGACAAGACTCTAATGGATTCCTAGTACTCCACGCATTCCCCCTATACCATGGCTCTTCATACCCGTTATTGGAGACATGCTATACGACAGCCTTGGGATAACGGGTATAAGAACAGGTTTATACTCTCCGGTATAATCAGTATAGCCGTAGTTGTACTCAGAGTTAAAAGGGCTCCGCGAAACCTTGGTACAGAAGAGAATCGGTGACTGCGTATACGAGTTTATGCTCGACCTAGCTAGGTAAGGAGCGAGATGATTAAAGCCCTGAAGATATACGTCTATACGGGCTTTATCGCTCCATTAGTATACTCTGTCTCACAAATCTATGGAGCAATCTATGTTGTGGAGTACTTGGGGCTCTGAAGACGGACCGGGGTATACTCACTAACTTCTCAAACAGGTGTAGGAATACTAGCAGCCTTATTCCTAGCCCTTAAAGGCACTACTAGAGAGCTACTAGCTCTAGTAGCTGGCGCGCTATCACCTTCTCTCTCGCAGATAATCCTCGCCACACCGAGGCACCTAGGCTTATATAACGCGTGGATCGCCAGTTTAGCAGTTTGCCTTGACGCTGTCAGCAACTCGCTACTATGGCCAGCTACATCATCTATGCTTACAAATGTTTTACCAGTAGAGATTAGGGGTAGAACCACCGGCTTCCAGAGGATGATCGAGAACTTGGAGCTCGCAACCACCTCGATCACCGTTGACCTCCTCTACACAGGGCTTAGCCCAGCTAATAGCCTCTTTGCACCTGGACTAGTAGGGCTAGTAGCAGTAGCTTATGCCGTATACGTGTACAGGAACGTGGCAAAGTAAATCTAAGATATTAGCCGTGTACTAGTCTGCTTCAACTATTTGGAGAATGTTCTTCTGGGTAAGCTTAGCTACGGTGAAGTAGCGCGTAGATACTTCTTCCAGGCTTCTATTATTGCCTAAGATCATGACGGTTATGAGCTTGGCATTAGCTCTCTTGAGGTTATGCCTAATTATCTGCTCAGCTACGCGGTCCACTCCGTCGGTGATGAGGATTATGTCGTTTACATCACCCACGTTTCCTTCTCTTACATCGCTACAAGCAGTTATTAGTGCCCTCGTTATGTCGGTGCCTCCACTCCCCCTTACTCTCGCGATATAGTCTATTAGCTTCAACACCTGGCTGGCTTTAGGCTTCTTATCCACCTTAGCTAAGGGGTATGGTATGCTGTCGAAGAATCTGAAGTAGAAATTCCTCCTCTCCTTAACTGCTCTCATGTACAGGCTTAATGCAACCGCTTTAGCCCACGTCATCTTCAGGCCATCCATAGATCCGCTCTTGTCTAACAGTACATATAGCGATCCACGGCCTTGAGTAAGCACTTTTTGGTACAATAGTAGCCTTCCCTCAAGCAGCCTTAGGTAGAAGAGCTCATCTGGTAGTGCAAGCGTTGATGGAACTATTCTCTCTATATCCCTACCGATTTCGTAGCCCGTGATCTCGCCGTGCTTAAACCTCTGCTTCCTCCTCTCAATGCTTATAGCCCAAGGCTTTATACCTGTAAGTAGGTCGAGTATCCTCCGCACTTCTAGGTTTCTAGCAAGCCTTATTAGCTCTAACCCGTACTCCTCGTAAGCTACTACGCTAATTGTTCCCGGCTGATCCCCCTCAATGAGAGAGCGTAGCTTCTTAACGTTATCTAGATCTCGTGCTATACTCGAAGCTATTCTATCCACTTCTCTCTTAACACTCCTATCATCGTATCCCGTCTTCCCACCATGCCTTCTACCCGGTCCCATCTCCTGCTGGATCTTCTGGAGCTCTGAGAGGAATATGCTAGCCGCTATGCTGCTCATTAACCCATCAACAACTGTTTTGCTACGTATGTTGTGTATAGAGCTGGTTCTTAGGAGAGAATCTATGACCATGTAGTCGTATCTCTTATCGTTTGGGATCCTAGCCGGATTCTCCAGTATAGGCATGGGGAGGTAGAATGCGTAGAATATGTCTATGGCTAGGGAGAGAGGAATATCTACTTCTTTATCAGCTACTATCCGCGTAATCCTCAGAACTTTTGAGCCACGATACCTGACTACTGGGTCATCGTAGTTTATTCCTTCTAGCACTCCTCTTACGACTTTACTCTCGACGGTTCTTACTCTCTTACTAGGCATTGCCTCTTAGCCTCTACACCATAAACTTCTTCTTAATCATATCTATTACTTCGCTGATTTCGCTTAAAACGTCTAGTGCTCTCTGTCTAACAACGTCGTCGCTTGTATCCTCAGCTATTCTCTTAACCCTCTCCCTCACGGTTTCAAAGCTTCTCAGATAATCCACTAGACGTGGATCGAAGTCGCTTACTTTAGATATATAGGTCTTAGCTTCCCGAACATTGTGCTCGATCTCGGCGAGCTCTCTAAGGTGCTTCTCGGTAGCTTTGATCTCGTCTAGCAGGATAGCGTATGCTTGTTCCATTTCATCAGCGTCTCGTGGAGCAATGTGCTTTAGTACGAAGAGGTCTTCTTCTCTAGCTACGAGTCTCTGACTGATCAGCGCGGATGCAGCTATGGCTTTTAAAGCCTTGCCTTTACGCCTATCGGTTAAGTGTATTCCCTGGTCTTCGAATATAGCGTAGAGCTTAAGCAGTTTTTCCTTAATAGGTTTTACATCTACTTCAAAGACTAGCTTGTTGAGCCTCCTAATATCATCCATGGAGAGAATAGGCTCCGCTTTCTCGTAGAGCCCCGACTCAATCTTCCAGCAAACTTCCAGGAGATCAGCCCATTTATCCTCGCCAATCGGCTTTATGAAGTGCTTGAAGAGAAATCTATCGTATAGTGCTTGGAGCTCTGCTTCATCGGGTACGCTGTTGCTAGCAGCGATCATGGTCCACAGCGGTACTCTGACCTCGTTGTATCCATCATAGAGTACTCGTTCATTCATTATGGTGAGGAACATGTTTAGTATCGCTGAGTTAGCGTTAAAGATCTCGTCTATAAACGCTATCTCCGCTTCTGGTAGTTTATTCCTAGTAATCCTTACGTACTTCCCCTGCTTCAGAGCATTTATGTCTAGTGGACCGAACAGCTCGTCCGGCTCAGTGAACTTTGTCAGCAAGTACTTGAAGAACCTAGCATTTATGAGCTCAGCAGCTCTACGCGCTAAAGCGGATTTAGCTGTACCAGGTTCTCCGATGAGAACAACGTGCTCTCCAGTTATTATGGCTAAAGCTATAACGTAGGCTTCTTCATCTCTACCTACAAATGGCTTAGCTAGCTCTTCAACAAACCTATGCGTCTGCGCTAGTATGTTGTTTAATGCTTGGCTCACTACTAGCGACCCCACTACTGAATACCTAGGCTATAACGCATATTAAATAACTAACCCTAAATAAGAGCCTTCTTGGAGAAGGGGTATGATTATATGTAGAAAAAGACTAGTTATATTCTGATGAGCAACTCGTCATCATACTCTCAGCTGAAAACCGGGCTCTTCATCGGAACTAGGAAACACTATCTAAGCTTAATATATGTTATGCAGAGCCAGCGTAGTACGGGGACAGAGCATTGATCTCGCTCCCCGATAAGCCGGGCGTATACGTACTCGTAGTCAAGGTTAGAGAAGATGCTACGGTCACCGTACGTAGCAGCCGGGTCTTCGGGATACCCCGGGGCATATACCTCTATATAGGCTCAGCCCGAGGTATAGGAGGGTTGAAGAGCCGTGTACTACGCCATGTTAGAGGAGCGAAGAGCATGTTCTGGCACATAGACTACCTATTAGCGCATCCTTCTACAAGTATAGCTGGCGTATACTATGCAGTAGTCGGGAAAAGCTCCGACTACGAGTCGATGCTTTCCTCCATAATGGCTAGAGAGTTCAACGGTATCAAGGGATTCGGCTGTAGCGATAAGAAGAAAGACTACTCCCATCTATACTACTGTGGTAATAGCCTTAAAGCCTGTCTATACAGGGCCTCGTTTCTGCTCAACATGGGGTTCAAGTACGTACCGCTTGAACCAATCACTTTATAAAGTAGTTAGAGGATAGTAGTGGGTATACCTATATCGTAGGAGTCGAAACCGTATTGAGCGAATCCAAACCCGTAACCCGTATAATAGACCTTAAACCAAACCTCGAAAACATACACGTAAAGGGACGCGTCCTAGAGACTAGTCCTCCACGAGTAATAAGTACTAGGAGAGGAGCGCGAACCATAAGCAACGCCGTCCTAGGAGACGGTTCTGGTAGAGTAGAGGTAACGCTATGGGGCATGAAAGCTGGTAGTCTACAAGCAGGCGATGCAGTAGAAGTAATCGGTGCATGGACAACGGCATTCCGTGGAAAAGTACAGCTAAACATAGGGAAGTCAACAGTTATCAAGAAGATAGAGGACAGCGATATACCCGAGGTAGAGAGTATCCCGGAGTATATGCCGAAGGCCCCGCCGAATAGCTACAGGTCTAGAAGCGGCTTTAGAGCTCCACGCAGAGGCCGTAGTTTTAGAGGTAGGAGGTAGCTCGTAATGTTCGAAGAAGATACTGGCATAGACGCTCTCTGGGAAGAGATCAAGGATAGAAAACCTATAAGACAAGGAACACTCCTCGGTGGAGAAGAGGATAAGTACTACGTAGCCAAGAGCGAGGAAGAGGTATACGAGCTCTCAGCACTAGCATACTACATATGGCTAATATGCGATGGAGAACACACTGTAGGCGAACTAGCTGATAGAATGAGCAGAGAGATAGAAGTAGAGAAAAACGAAGTAATAGAACCGCTTATACTCGCGCTTAACAGCTTAGCACGAGTAGAGCTCGTAAGGTATACATAGAGTAAGCGCGTAGAGCATTCTCTCATAACTACATCTAGTTGTTTTTAACACTCTACTCTTAAGCTTAGCAATAACCTATTTATGCCGGGCTACAGAGCATCTACTATAGAGGCTTAAGGCATGCTTAAGCCCCTGTACCTACTAATACTGCTGTCTCTCCACGTAGCTCTAGGGGGACTAGCTACTACGCCATACGGAGAGGGCGGAGCCTTTATTCAGTATACGCTTAATAGCTACATAGTGATTCTTAGGATACAGAGTAGTGTAGTAAATGTTGGAGATAAAGCCGTTCCTCTACCCACTAGCGATCTACTCTACTTCGATTACCCTCTGAATACTAGCGATCAGACCGTATATGGTGCTCAAGCGTGGATCAATAATGCTAGGCATAGCTATAGGATCGAACGGGATGACCACTCCCCACTGCTCGTAATAGAGGATCAAAAGCTCCCAGATACGCTTAAACCCAACGAAACTATTATCACAGGAGTCGAATACATAGTTGGAGTTAATATAAGTAAGAGGCTCTCCTCCATAATCGATTTCCAGGTAGCAGAGGATCCATACGAGCTATTAGACAAAGCCGGTGGGTGGAGGGATCTAGAAGGCTATGCTAACGAGACAATCACTGGTGCCACCAAGATCTGGAACTATACGCACCCACTAGTTATGCTACTAGTAAAGTACTTGACACGCTCTCTAGCTAGCGATAAGCCTCTAGGCTATCTACTCAGCATCTTAGAGTGGATACAGGACAATGTAGACTACTCTATAAGAGTACCGCCTAGATACCCTTGGGAGGTAATAGTGGAAGGAGCAGGCGATTGCGACGACCAGTCTAATCTAATCATAGCCTTACTGCGCTCGCAGGGAGTGCCTAGCTACCTCGAAATAGGCTATGTCTTCCTACACCCAGACTACAGGTATAGCCACGTAGAAGCTAGTGGATACTACTCGTTCGAATTCCGTGGTGGAGGAGGACACGGCTGGGTTACAGCATATATTCCGCCATGGGGGTGGATAAGGGTAGATCCCGTGCTGAGCTCCTTAGGCCCTCTACCCCGCGTAGCGATCAAGTATGCTCTATACTATATCCAGGCAACCGTAGTTGTAAGTAGGATTTTTAAAGGCGACTACATATTGGAAACAGCTGAAGCGATAGAGGAGGCTAAAGCTGAGAAGCTAAAACTGCACATAGTGATCGAGGTAAACGCTTACAGCAGAGAAGAGTAGCTTCTAGCCAGGTTTCTCTGCATACTTATTGTACTTCTCGTCTATCAGCCTAAGTATCTCGTTTGTGTGGACACGTGTGAGGTGTAGATATAGTCCTCTCTTCGTAAAGGGGCCTCTACCGCATAGTCCGCATCTTAAGTGGTTGTTTTTCTCGAAAACCAGTCTACAAGCTACATAAGCTACAACCTTCCTCATAACCGGCAATAGCGATGAGCCGACAATACTGGCTAGGTCTATATCGTCAACTGGTAGGTTCAAAGCTCTCCGTATAGTGTACCTTACTAGATGCTCTCTCAAGTAGATCTTGCTCACCCTACTTACCCCCAACATCTCGTATAAGTTTTAAGCTAGTATTATGTTATAAGACAATGGGCTCTGTGTTAATTACAGGGATTTCGTGGTACTAAGCCGCGAACGCGGTTAGCACCGTAGTGTGTAATAGATAATTGTGGTGTAGAGGAGTTGGGACGTGTTTTCGTCGTAGGAGTGGGGATGACTAAAGTCGGTAGATTTTTTGATAAGAGCGCTAGAGAGCTATTCGCTGAAGCACTGTTTAACGCGGTAAACGATGCTGGAGGGCTGAAGCCGCAGGCCCTAGTAGTAGGCAATATGACGTCGAGCGTACTGATGGAGCAAGATAGCTTAGCAGCTCTTCTGGCCGATTACAGCGGTCTACGGGGTATACCGGCTTTTAAAGTCGAAGCAGCCTGCGGCAGCGGCGGTGCAGCCCTATACGCTGGCTTCTCGCTAGTTAAGTCTGGGCTAGTAGACGTAGTGGCTGTCGGTGGGGTTGAGAAGCTAACCGAGAACGTTACAGCTATGACTACTAAAGCCCTAGCGCAAGCAGCTGATGCAGAGTACGAGCTATTCTATGGAGCAAGCTTCGCTGGCTTAAACGCCATGATAGCACGCCTCTACATGGATACATACGGGTACACGCGGGAAGACCTAGCTTACTGGCCCCTCAGAATGCATGAGTACGCATCGTACAACCCATATGCACAGCTACCGCGTAAAACTACTCTTGAAACCATACTTAACAGCTCTGTAATAGCCGATCCTCTACACCTATACGATTGCGCTCCCATAGGGGATGGAGCGGCTGTAGCTATACTCGTACGGGGAGAGGAGAAAGCTCGAGAGATAAACCGAGCTCTAGGTAGAGAAGTCTTAGTAGAGATAGCTGGTATAGGCTATGCTACCGACTCCGTAGACCTAGGCTCGCGGAGAGACCTGCTAAAAATGGAGTCTAGCATTATTGCTTCCCGCAAAGCCTACAAGATGGCGGGCATCGCGGAGAAGAGCATAGACTACGTAGAAGTACATGATGCGTTCCACATTACAGGGTATCTAGCGCTTGAAGCAATGGGGTTCGCAGGAGAGGGAGAAGCTCCTAAGCTCTGGAAAGAGGGAAGATTTGCGAAAGGAGATAGGCCTGAGGTAAACTTTAGCGGAGGACTTAAAGCTAGAGGACATCCAGTAGGAGCTACCGGGATCTACCAGCTTGCCGAGGCAGTTATGCAGATCCGCGGCGACTTCCCAGGCTATAAGGCTAGTAGCCCCGAGGTAGCGGCTACGCACAATGTAGGCGGGGTAGCGACGTTCTCCATAGTATCTGTACTCAGAAGAGCGACTTAGCCTGAATAGTCAATTAGAGTTTTAACCGGGTTATAGCGTTATTAACTAAGAGTAGTTTACTAAGCTCGGGATCTACAAGCTCTCTGGTGAATTGCTTGTCTAATAAACGAGATATAGACGAGCTGTTAAACGAGGTAAGAGAGTATCGTAGGCGTTCGGTTCTAGGCGGAGGAGAGGAGAGGATAAAGAGACAGAGAGAGAAAGGAAAGCTCTGGGTTAGAGAGAGGCTTGAAAAACTCCTAGACCCAGATTCGTTTGAAGAACTCCAGTGGATGAGACTACACAGAACAACCCACTTCGGTTTAGACAAGGTAAAGTACTATGGAGACGGAGTAGTCGTTGGATACGGGAAAATAGATGGTAGACCAGTATACGTGTATGCACAGGACTTTACGGTTATAGGGGGCAGTATTGGCGAATCACATGCGGAGAAAATAGTTAGAGTAATAGAGCTGGCTATAGAGAACGGGGCCCCCGTTATAGGCCTCTACGACTCGGGAGGAGCTAGGATCCAGGAGGGAGTTGCAGCTCTCCATGGGTGCGGCAGGATATTCGCGGCCAACGTTAAAGCGAGCGGAGTAATACCCCAGGTAAGCATAATACTAGGTCCCTGTGCAGGAGCAGCTGCTTACAGCCCTGCGCTTACAGACTTCGTGATAATGTCTAGAAACTCCTTCATGTTTATAACGGGACCCGAGGTAGTCAAAGCAGCTACAGGAGTTGAAGCCACGTTTGACGAGCTAGGAGGAGCAGATATACATGGGTCAAAAAGCGGTGTAGCACACTTTGTGACAGAGGACGAAGACTCCGCTTTTGCTCTAACCCATAGACTCCTATCGTACCTACCAAGTAGCTCCGAAGAAGAACCGCCGCGTATGCCTACCGATGACCCCGTTACCAGGAGAGTTGAGGAGATAAACGAAGTACTACCCGCTGATCCGATGAAGCCTTTCGAGGTACGTCGCGTTATAGAGAGTGTGGTGGATAGAGACTCTTTCCTAGAGGTTCAAAGGGACTATGCTACATCAGCTGTAGTCGGGTTCGCTAGGATAGGGGGCTACAGCGTAGGCATAGTAGCTAACCAGCCAGCCGTAAACGCTGGAGTAATAGACATAGAGGCCTCTAATAAAATAGCTAGATTCGTTCGTTTCTGCGATTCATTCAATATACCGATTATAACGTTTGTTGATACACCAGGTTTTATGCCAGGCATAGACCAAGAACACGGAGGAATAATTAGGCATGGAGCAAAAATACTGCATGCATACGCAGAGGCTACGGTCCCCAAGATCACGGTTATCATGAGGAAGGCTTATGGAGGAGCATACATAGCTATGGGTAGCAGGGCTCTAGGAGCAGATATAGTGTATGCTTGGCCTACAGCCGAGATAGCTGTTATGGGGCCCGAAGGAGCTGTTAGGATACTGTACAGGAAAGAAGCGGCTAAACAGCCGGATCCAGAGAAGTTCCTTAGGGAGAGACTAGTAGAGTACAGGAAAGTGTTCGCTAACCCCTATAGAGCTGCTGAGCTGGGCTATGTAGACGATATAGTGGATCCGGCCGATACGAGGATCAAGGTCTACCGAGCACTAGAGGCTCTATCGCGTAAGAGGGTAGAGCTGATCCATGTGTATCCGAGGAAGCATACAAACATACCTCTCTAGCTCTTCTTTTCCTCTTTCTCCTCAGCCCTCACCTTAACGATGAGATCGCCTGTTTTCACGGTCTGCCCCGGCTTAACGTATACTTCCTCGACGACCCCCTCCATACTGCTCTTAACCTCTACAACCATTTTCATAGACACCATTAACGCTACTACAGTACCAACGCTTATACGGCTTCCTTTAGATACCTTGACCTCGGCTATTTTACCGGAGAGAGGGGCTCTGATCTCGCCTTTACCAGTATAGGGTGTTTTCTCGCTTTCCACTTCACCGCGTTCAACTCGGCTGAGAGCTAGTAGCTCTGTTATACCCGAGATAAGTGCTGGCTCATTGTTTATTAGGAGCCCTTCATCCGTTAGCGTTGCACGGTACTTCTCGCTACCTAGGTGCACGATATAGTTGCCCTCATCTATTTTCGATACGCGTAGTTTTATCTCTCTATCAGACTCTAGATCTCTCAGGATCAGCGTATCGCCTTTTTCCTCTACCTCTATGTTCAGAGTGTTACCACTATATGTCAGTACCTTAAACCTTCTACCCACACAGTAACACCTAGACACTATACCAGTTTAAGCCCTGCTAAGAGACCATGTTGTTATCAAACCGTAACGATATTTAAGCATAGTGTTAAGCTCGAAGAACGCTACTACACCCTGTAGCTAGTACCTAGGTAGTCGAGAAGAGTGAGGCCCGCCCGACGGATCCCGTCTTCACAGCACCCCGTGGACACGGGGTTCTCAGACGGGCGAGGGCTCCGCCGCGTCCTGAGTATTAAAAACTAGTTTTGAGCTATTTATTTATTCACGTTAAGCTCTGTGAAGGTGCTGGGCTTGAAAGAGCTATCGCTTCAGCTGCTGTGTCCCAGCTTTATACCATGGTTTGTAGGGTTGGGGCAAGCATGGGTTATCAATAGAGTGTATACTAGTTTAGAAGCACTGAACCTAGCAGTTGCTTACGGCTTCTCGGCTATAACGGTAAAAACCGATACTGGAGACTATGCCCTCGGAGTTGTCTACAGCGTAGACAGCAGTGGGTATAGGTTACTGGAGTTCCCAGAACCCGGTAACGACTGGATTAGGGTTACAGCTAAGGTATTCGCTGTACCGGCGGATAAGCTGTCGAAGATGTTTAAGAAAGCTGTTCTAGAGCCGTTTAGCGAGAGAACAGGCGATCTAAGGAGGAGGGGGGCAACGTGCTGGGGGCGGAATCGATACACATGCTTATTGTCAACGGGTCTAAACATGGAGTTCTCGCTCGAATACTTGTTTCTCGCAGTTAAGTGTAGCGATAACGCAGTTAAGGTAGAGTCTCTAGAGCTCTTCGACCAGCTAGTAGACTCTCTCCGGTACCCTATCCACGCTCTAGCCCGGTACATAGCTGAAGTAGGAGAAGAGACTGAAGCAACTCTCAACTACCTCTTATACCGCATAGATAAGAGTATAATCGCATTTATCTCCGACTTCATAATACGGGGGAAGCTCGTATTACCGAAGATAAGAGACCTAGAAAGCCTCATAAACTACGTACGCTCCCACTACAAGTGGTGGAGTAAATGAAGGAGTTCAAATGCCTACTCTGCGGCTCGAGCTGTTGCTCCTTTAGAGAAGAAGCCGAGATGCCAACGCTATTTCCATGGGAAAAGAGGAGATTAGAGAAACTCCTAGAAAACCCTAAGTTCAAGCCCCACTTAGCCTATAGAATAGCCAGTAATAGATACGCTGTACTCCTGTATAGGTGGATCATTGAGGGTAGGTGTCCCTTCCTAAGACATGACAATAGGTGTAGTATACACGCGGAGAAGCCGCTTGCTTGTAAAATGTACCCACTCATCGTGGGGATAGATGATAATACCCTGAGAGTTAGCTCTTCTTGTAAGTTCGTTAAAACGCATAAGAACTCTATAAGCCGTAGAAGCCCGGAGGAAGTATTCCCGAGCGAGTACTACAGCGCTCTTAGAGTATACATAGCGATAAAGCTTATAGACGAAGTAGCCGCTCTAAACGGCTGGAGAAAGATCAGGATACCGCTTTCGATCCAGGGAGAACTCCTGGATATAGACGAGGTAGTAGAAGTAGAGCCTCTACTAGATAGGGTAGAGGATATACTAGCTAAGTTCTCGAAGAAAAATACCTAGGTCGTAGACATTCTTGAAGACATTACCCATTCTTCGACTAGGCTCCGCTACACCAATTACTCTATAGTCGTACTCGTCTAGGACGGCTACCGGGTTATCCAGCGGTGGATACTTCTCTACAATACTCTCTGCTAAGATGTCTTTACCGTACAGAAAGTTCTTTACACCACGTTCGGCAACCACTATAGCAGCTCTATACCCGTTATCACTGTATACTCTCTCATAGAGAAGAGGAGATAGGTATACTCCACTACCACGCATAACTCCGATCCACTGACCGCTATAGAGTAGAGTAACACTATAGTACTTACCGGTTTCTTCGTGTACTATGCAGATGTCGTTAAAGCACGTATAGTGTAATGGGTATTTGATGTAGCGAGAAGGGTTTACGCACAGTTTTTCTCTCAAATAGCTAGAGATTAAGGCTATGTAGTTTTTAGCGAGAACTCCGGCTCTAACCCTGATCTTCCTGGTCTGATGCACGACCCCTACCTCCTCGTCTTCGCGATGAAGCATATCGTCATACCTATCATGCCGTGTCTATGGGGCCATATACGTATACACTTCTCTACTTCTCTAGGGAAGCGGTGGCCGGCAAAGCTGCTTATGCCGGAGCTCCAGTTAAACAGCTTAATGGGCGGATCTACTAGTTCGATATCGTTTCTCTGCTCCAGGATCTTAGCTATAACGTACTCGTTCTCTTCCGGTGCTATACTGCAGGTAACGTATGCTAGCACTCCTTCTTCGCTAAGCATTTCTATGCTACTCCACAGTATCTCTATCTCCCGCTTAACGATCCTAGCTAGGTCGAGTAGCCTGGTCCTAGTCTTTCTTCCAGGGTCAATCATTATAGTTCCTTCACCGCTGCAGGGAGCGTCTACGAGTACTCGACCAAACCTCTTCTTAACGAGTCTCGGCAGCTTACGGGCATCGCTCCATATAGTCCTTACGCTGGCTATCCTCATTCTGAGGATATGCCCTATTAGAGCCCTTATCCTGTAGAGGACTAGGTCATTTGCTACGATAGCGTATTTATCTCCTAGTAGCTGAGCGATATGCGTAGTTTTACCTCCAGGCGCTGCACAGGTATCCAGTACGCTACCACGGTATTCGTAGACGAGGAGTGTACTGGGTACTAGGGGGGCAGAGTCTCTATGAACATAGTAGTATCCCTTACGGTACTCGTGGGTAGCACCGATGCTCGGCGAGCCTTCTCCCATACCTACTACGCGGTAGGAGGTGGTATCCCATGGTATAGGCTCTAGTATGAAGCCTAGCTGATCCAGCCTACTAGCAAGCCTATCTGGTTCCAGTAGAAGAGTGTTTGCTCTTACTACTGGTTTAACTGGTTTTTCGAATGCTTCAAGCAGCTTATGCGTCTCGGCGATTCCAAGCATTAGTATGTATCTTTGAACCATGTAGGGTAGGTAGCCGTACTTCTCTGCAAGCTTCTCGGCTAACTCGCTGGGCTCAACGCGTATATCACGGTATATGGCTTCGGCGCTGACGCTGATCATCCCGTGGACGCACCGAAGCCTTCTTTACATACCTCTGGACAGCTCTTTCAGAGTCTTCATCATTTCACGCGCGTTATCAAGCATCCAGTGGTTATTGTTGAAGAACACGTAGATGCTGCTAGGCTTAAGCTCTATTGCTCTCTTGGCTACTTCCCCGATCTCCCTACTATCGTACTCGTATCCGTACCACACGGTCCTGCCATGCATTCTCACGTAGACCTTGCTACTACTCTTTACGATCCACACGGCTATAGGGGCATCTATTGAGACAAGCGTTAGACCGAGGCTTTTAGCCCACTCTACAATGCTGTCATTGAAGCAGGATTTGTTGCGGAACTCTAGCGCGAATCTCTCTTCAAGCCCTGTTTCTCTATAGAACTTCTCGATCCTCTCTAGATACTCTTCTCTACAAGTGTAGTTCGGAGGCAGCTGGAATAAATAGAAGTCTATAAACTCATCAAGTGGTTCAAAGAGCTTGTAGAACCTCCTCCAGATATCCATGGCTCTACCCGTGAATCTACGGTAATGCGTTATGCTGCGATGCACTTTTACAGACCATCTCAGACT
>Ga0180301_10001501_pt1 | contig 18429 bp, 19 predicted proteins | sample GuaBasSediGuay16_FD_121797 | JGI IMG/M metagenome (GOLD analysis project Ga0180301, IMG submission 121797) | Subseafloor sediment microbial communities from Guaymas Basin, Gulf of California, Mexico - Guay16, Core 4569-2, 12-15 cm | ecosystem: Environmental > Aquatic > Marine > Hydrothermal... | reverse complement strand
GTTAGCTATAGAGCCAGGTATTATAAGGGTATGCCAGGTGTTACTCAATACGTAGCTGTGTTTGAGGTTGAGTAGCTGTTACTCCTTATTTATCTTCGAGGTTATTTCGGCTGCTGTCATTAAACACTTCATATTGTTGCAAACAAAGTTTATCTTACCATCTCTACTCTTGAACAAACCACCTATGTTATCAAGCGTAATCCTCCTACCACATACAAAACATTTACAATTACCCTCAACAACACCTTCGTATAGTCCAAGTCTCTTCAAAATCTTTACAAGATCCGTATCGTGAATAGCCTTAATCGTAACCTTAGATACCATTAGATAATCTCCTGTGTAAGATATCCTCATTAGAAGTAATAAGCCTTGTGTGCTCAAACAGTAACATCGAGAACAGCCTAGAACATGTGATAGAATATAACAGATTATTCCTTAGCTTAAGACAGTGCAGAACGGTAAAATACATCAGCTTTGTTCACTCTACTACTATTTACAAAAATCCTTGCCCATCAGTTGTATATGGTCCCGTTACAAAGTTCTTCTTATGGAGTACATGAAGCATCTAAGAGACGTTGAAGAACCCTATCGCTTCAGAGCTTTAGGTTGGATAGAAACCTTCTAGTAAGGGCTCTGATATAGTGATACAAAATGCTTTTCACGCTCTTCTGGTAATAGCTTCTGATCGTAACTGTCTTAATGTGTTCACTGAATTGGTAGGCTCAGGCTTAGTATTCAACAGGGATAGCACTTCATCAACTCGTTTATGCATCTTTTCTATTTATTGCCTTGCCATAGAAACCCTCCTCTAAGTCTTTTACAATGATTTTCGTTCTAAATCTTCTAACCCTCCAGGCAAGCCCAAGTACTTAACGATATTATTAGCCTTAGCAATAGCTTGGTCTATTAATGCGTAAACTCTGCTCTCATTGAATAGATATATGTTTTGTATGGTTGTATAGAGCTCGTGAGAAAATGTTGTACAACCTTATAAGTCTATGCAACTCTTCGCGATGATCCTCGAGCAGACTGCGGGATTCATTATAGATACATTGTGGACGTAGGTACGAAGAACATCATGGATATAGGTACAAACTCATATATCCTCCCGAATGCTTCGAGTTCAGGAACTACCTTTCTAGCGGGTTCGTTCTGTTATCTTCTGCGAGATGGCTTTGCTCTAAACAGAGGGATAATACATCGCTCCGAAATTCTGGAGGCTTTCACATAAAGAAAAGTTATTGGATTTGAACCATTCGAAAAACCTCAGCTCCTGCCACCTCTCTTCGGTCAGCACAGCCCCTCCTTTATCGCCATCCATATAAGGTTCTTCGTCCTACGAAGGAACTGGTAGTATTATCTATCATGCTCATCGCTCCTCATTATCCTCCATACGTCCTTCAGCTTAAGCCCCCTATACCTCCTGAGATACTTTCTAAGGGAATCATCAACCTTCGGTGGTCTCCCAATTTGTTTACCTGCCCTTCCGGCAGTCTAGCCTCATCCGCTGAAGTCTCGTTCAAACTCTCTAGCCATGAGTAACGTATAGGTCATTACCTTACCAGCAATATTGTCTAGGTTAGCCTTCAGGTTAAATCTGGTGATGATGACTGTATATCCCATATCCAGAAGCTTCTTAAGAGCTTGAACAGCCTCGGGCAGAGACCTGCCGAACCTGCTCAAGTCGTAGACCAGTACGGTCTTTATACCGTTGTCCTCGCAGTACTTCATCAGAAACTTGAAAGCCTCTCTTTCAAGCGGGTCTCCAGCCTCGGTAACAGCCTCATCATTAAAAACCCCAGAGCAACCTCATAATTATGCTCTCTAGCCCACTCTCTGATGGCTTCTATCTGGTTCCCTATATCTTCACCGTGAATCGATACTCTAGCGTAGATAACTGCTTTCATACTTATACCCGAAAAACTCCCTCACCCGAAAATGATGAATATCAGTACTACGTGAAGTGTTGCTTACCTCTCCACCGATAGTTCAGTAAAGTACTTAACTATGCTGAACAGAGTATAGAAAGCGTACTCAGCATCCGCTCTTAGTGGGTTTTTAAGAAGCTTTCCAGTATCCTCCTTGATAAACTTGTGTAAGTGCTGTAAGAGTCCTTCGAGAGTCTGGTCAACACTCTTGATGACTTCTTCATAGAGGCTTTTCTGGCATTCAGGAACTATGCTGAGGATATAATTGGCTATTTCGTTGCTGAACACTCTCTTCTTCCTCTTTTCACCTTCTTCCTCAACCTCAACAACCTTCGTTAGGTAGTTCATTGCTATGTTTCTGCATGTGCACAGAACCTCCGGGTAATCTCCCTTCTTCAATAGCTCTTCAGCGACCATAAGCTCCTTAACACTCCTGACGAGTTTTTCCTGAGCAACGTCCTCGATCTTGAGGGGGAGCGGGATCTCAATCCTGAGTATATCAACATACTTGAGGTCTTTCATCAGGAGGTCGACTTCATCTGTCGTGAAGATTATGAGGTTTTTCTCAACATTGTATATGAACTTGCATAAGTAGTCGGTAAAAAGCCGATGCTTTAAAGCACCCGATTCAGAGAATAGAGTATTGATTTCAAGATATATATCGAGAGCTGGGAGGTTTCCCCTCCTCTTTATTTCGTTGAATTCATCTATGAACCTCTTTGATACGGGAACCCTGATAGAAGTTCTAATAGTCTTGGAGGCAGGATTGTGGAGGAATGAGCCTTCACCTATACCCTGATCAATAATCCCTCTCGGTCCACCTCCCCTCAGGTCTTTTGTGACTTCGTACAGCATAATTTCATACTTTGGAGGTAGTATGATGAGCGGGATATCCAATTTAAAATCGCTCCTGAAGTCTAGCTCAACTTCAATTTTCAGTAGCGGGGGGAGCCCGATTCTATGTAGTACCTTATGAGATACATACTTGCACCGCAACTCATCAACCTCATACTTTATTGCTGAAACTCATCCTTTATTTTTGCCTACAAATAGTTAACATAACGTCTCTAAGCTCGCTACCTATAGCATCCAATATAAGCTTCAATAGTTTCTCAGGATTCTTGTCTCACTATAATTAACATCCAAAGGTTTGAATCCATCGAAGATATAAAGCCATGAATACATAACACTTTCCACAAGTTGGTATTGCTTTATTACTCTAACCAACGGTTTTACTATACATTACCCTCACTATATACCGTAGATTAAGTTCACAGGAATCTATAGCGTGCTACTGTAGAATCCACGTTAGTATTGAATGCTACCAAGGAAGTTTATGGAATATTTTAAACAATGATATGGTTGTAGAGGGGGTGGTTGATTTATTCTTTGCATATGCCAAAGTGAAGAAGATTTATGAGAAAACCAAAAACTTAGACAAAGAAGTTTGCATTAGCATTATATCAAGCATAGTCGCTCATAGGGCTGATGACGCATGTGTTTAAGCATGTACGCATTTGACGTGATTAAGTTTTAGACACCGTTTAGGAAGATATACCATACTCCTCTTATTCTAAATGTGACATTAAGTATAATTTACTGTACATCTATTACATTTATAGTGCATTCACACTATATTGGATAGCTATGCTATACACCCTCAAATGCAGGAGGTGTAGAGAATGGGAAGCGAGACCAATTATCCGCCATGGGTGAAAGCGATTCTAGAGAAAATCAGTATAACGATATATAGGGGAAGGACTGGATCAGTACTAAGAAAAGACGAACCCATTCTTAATTTGAATTCAAAACCCTTATCGCATGGAGGGAGTGAATATAATCAAACGGCTTATATCATAGGTTTTGAAGATGAAGAAAAAATATGGAATAAGCCTTCTGACTGTAGCGATATAGTGGTGAAAATCTATGACTTAAAAGAACCAGGAAAATACCGCGTTGAAATATTCTGCTCAGGAGTTAATAGGAAAGTAATTAAATTTGAAGGCAAGGAGATTTTGAATTACCAAGGCTACGATGAAGAGGATATTAAGGATATTAGAAATTGGAAGGAGATTGAAAGTATTAGAGGTACAGTAATATTTGATGTCCAAATACCTAAACAAGATTTATAATACCTCCATCGATCGCCAACATCACAAAATATGATACGTTCTCAATAAACATCTTCACCACAATAACATAGGTGTTAGGGAGAAGTCAAAAGATAATGTAAATGTTAGACTTTATCATCATACAGTCGCTCCACTTAATGAAACACTGTAAATAATAAGGGAAATCAGACCTTGGCTAGGCTTATCGTACTTCAACTAATAGCTATTATGATCATACTGACTAAGTATTTTAACAAACGACTTTTTACTCAAGTGGGACATAGTTGAGCCTCTTAGTTAGGAAGTTGTAAAGTGACTAAGTAATAACTGGGATGTATTCCATAACATAATATCACATAACACTAGTGTATGCTGACGTCTTGGTTCTCGTTTTCAATAGAATCTTAGCAGAAAGAAAGTTAAAATAGTTGAAATATGATTGAGTAAAGGCCTAAAACTCATTCCTTTTAGGATAAGCTAGTGCAAAATTAAGCTGTTGATCAATTGAAAAGTTTTATTAAGCTTTAAGACTTGTCATAGCAATATAATTTTTCATACCAGTTATCTTTTGGTACCCTAGCAATTCTTACATGATCTTTTTCTGGGCTTTCCCCTACATTATATGCCCATACTTCTATATCATCTAGTATTCCATCATATCTTCTAACGAATACATCAACTAGACTTTCCCCTTTATTATTAAAATCGTCTTGGAATACCAATATTTTCTTCTTAGCTTTTATTCGTGATAAGTAAAATACAGCTTCGATTGCTGTAGAAATTTTTGCTGATGGAAAATTACCTGATTTTGTCCATTTGTAGCTTTTACACTCAACAACAATATCTCCGTTTTCAGAAACCAGGTCGAACCTATGATATGTTTTTGGCCCTATTTTTAGGCTTTTTTCATGATAAAATTTCTGATTAAATTTATTGTGTAGATAATTAGCTACACGATCTTCAAACATTTTGTAATGTAATCTATTTTCTTTTGTTAATTCTTGCGTAGAGGCTTTACGATCCCCGAATATTGTAACATTGAATTCTTCAGTCCAATTAACTAGCTTATATTTAGAGCAATGAAAACATAACCCTCTTTCCCTATTAATGTATCCTTCCTCTGATAACTTTCTACATATTTGATTAACCTGTTGCCTTTGGAGTTATCTTAAGTATTTTCGACAAACAATCATCACAATATCGTAAGCCTTTCTTATTTGTAAGAAAATTCAGAATTTTATCTTTATTCGACATAACTTCACCTAATACATTATTAAAGTAGGCAAAATGACCTATTTAAATCCTCAACCTCTGATAGTATGCCTCTTTTAGACCCCTTCTCAACTCCACCAATCACATCCAATACCAGCTCTAAAACATTAAAACCCATATACTTAACCATATAGTTCGAGCTCAGCTGAGATGTAGCAGGAAAATTTACATAAAACATGGTTTAGGCTTGTTAAGTTAATTTATGTGGCGGGCCCGCGGGGATTTGAACCCCGGACCACCGGCTTAGGAGGCGCTTGTTCTGATTATCACCAAGTTTCATGTAAGGGACTTGAGACATGAAACATGACTAGATACTTTGATATTACTCTGGGTGTAGATTATTTATGTCTATTTAAATATTACTAAGAGGTCTACTTTTTTCTTCTCTTTATAGAGCTTCTCCCATATGTCGTTATATCTCTTTGGTAAATATAACCTATACCTATTGTTTTCACTAACTATGAGTCTGTTTAGAGCTATAATCTTATCAACATAACTTATAGAATGTGGAAGAAAGATAATTACATCTACTCTTTTCCTCTCTTTGTGGAGTTTAGACCATATCTCATTATACTCTATGGGGAGATACACCTTGAAATACCTAGCAGATTCTCTAACAACAGCTCTAGACTTCACAAGCAGTTTATCTATTATTGATAAGTAGCTTTGAGACATCTTATCAGTCATAAAAAGACATCTGAATTATTTAAAAATTTGAGAGAAGAACTGTATATCACTATTTATTACATTATAGTGTTTAGGGGGAAAGTGAGAAGAGCCCCCATCTATAAGAAAACGAAAGATGGTATATATGTAAAGGTAGGAGAAATAAATGAAAAAGCTCTTGAACACCTTAAAGATCCAGACATAGAATAGAAGCAATATACATAGAAGAAGTAGAGAATCTCTACGAAGAAGAAAAACTTTTATAGTTTGTTTTTGATTTTTTCATTCAAAGTAAAGAATTGAGGTAAGGCATGCCAACTACTCCTACAACTCCTACTACACCTTTGTAGTTTGTTTTGATTCTTCAATTTTTTTAACTTACTCATTATATTCAAGTCCTAGCAGAGGAGCACCGCTGTTGTAGTTTGTTTTAGTTCTCTCCCCAGTAATATGTATTGTTATAGATATATAAACTGAATCAGAGAGGAGATCTTGTAGTTCATTTTTAGTTCTCCATCTTTACTTAGCGATAATAGATTTACAAAAACTGTACTAGCAGAAACTTGTAGTTTATTTTTAGTTCTCCTTGGTGTTATTTGTTCATAATCTATTAATGAGATTATTGGCTTGTAGTTTGTTTTACTTCTTCTTAACAGTAATGATTGACTAAGAAGAATCTAAAAGTCTCTGAAAGATTCTTTTTCACCCCCCAATCTATAAAAATATTCACATCCCCCCGAAACGAATCAATAGCTAAGGAGAACAGCAAAAATACAGGAACTAAATTGCGATTCGGCCCCCAAACGCAAAACTGATAGACTAAAGAAAAATTAATTTACGGTTCTCATAGACAGTTACTCCGATAGATATTATTAGAGGCACTAACAGATAAAACTCAAACTCCTCTGCAATACCACCCAAGCTTTTCACATCATCGTTAAGAACTATGAATCCCTTAACATCGATGAGCTCAACATCTCCATTATATTTAATATATGCAGTAGAACTCGATATACCTGACACTATAATCATTGAAAACGCATAATTATTTTCATCTAGAACTGTAACGCTGTATTTGTCACTGTTTATGATTTCGATATAATAACCTACTCTGAAATACAGCTTATCGATATACATATCATTCTCATATACAATAAGCCTATACACATCACCATAAAACAATCCATCACTAACATATCTATAAGTAATATTCTCCGTAACAGTAATAAACGTCACATTGATTTCAAAATCTGTCCCAGTAATCTTAAACAGCGCGTAATATTCATAATTACTATTACTCTGAGCAATTACTACTTCTACATATCCTATTATTAGTATTAGTATAATTATCAATACGTCTATAATTACATGCTTAAACTTCATTTCTTTTCACCTCTTTTGTAGAAGTTTTATGTTATTGATCTTTGATATAATTGCAATGACCACATCCTTATCTTTTAACCCTATTTTCTTAACATAATGCTTTGGAATCAATAGATAGTATGAATCACCTCTCCTTGTAATTCTACTAACTAATTCAACAGTGTTACTTACTTCAATCTTTAACTCTTCTCCCTTTTCACATACTTCTGTCACATATATCACCTCTTCACAAAAATACAAGAAATATCTAAATATAAATATGAGAAACATAACTACGATATAGGTATATATCTCTCTTTCAATTTTTAATGTATATGACTTTCTAATAGATCTAATAGGTATTAGAACTTCTAACAGATCTCTTAATAGCTTTAACAGATCTCCATAGATCTATTATAAGTTTTAATAAATCTCTATGAATCTATATACTTTTCATATAGTGTCAATACCTGTAGGTATAAAAATACTATACACAGGAATATGAGACGTTTACAAATGTTCAATTCTTTTCATTGTGATTTGGATTTATATTGATCTGGTAGGTAGATATTTATTTATTTATATTTTTCACTCTATAGTATTGGGGTTGGGATATGAGGTGGATTCACGCTATAATATTATCAATCGTACTTACAGTATCCATACCTCTAATCTACATAATCATACCTAATCTACTCCCTAACGTAGGTAGTAGTGGCACCACTATTGCTGGTGAACATGTAACTATAGAAGTCGAGCATGTATCAGAGAACAAATACGTATTTCCTGAACCACCGACATGGCGAGATGTATTTATGGAAGCATCTAAAGACAAAGGTATTCTTGAAAGTGATCGAGAAATAACATTTAGATACCTAGGCCCATTCACAACAATCGATATAGTATTTATGTGGCAGGACTATATGATGAATATGAATAATAATCCATGCAAAGTAGTTAGTAAGAAATATGGTGGTCTTGAAGGTAGATACGGTGTACTGTTCAAGAACAACTGTGAAATGCTGAGAAAACTATTCTTCTCTAATGAGAGAGAGTGGTACACAGCATTTGCACTAGTTAAGAAGCTAGCTAATGAAGTAAAGAAGAACTACGATAAATACGACCTATGGCTACTAGCATATAAGAAAGACAACAAACTAGTCTTCGAATTTTACAACACAGTAATAGATACTGAGAGGAAAGAGCTAGAGAAACGTGTAGAGGATATGATCAATAGCTATGATACAGTAGTACTGTTGCTACATAGAGGTATCCGCAGATGGTGGTATGATGTCTACAAATACTTAGAGACTAAAAGAATACCATATATCATAGTACTGAATGTAGAACATAACAAACCTGTGAAAGAACCATTAAACGAACTAGTTCCAAGAGTTGCTCCAGGATTAGAGAGTATCTTTGAAATCAACGCAATCGTGTTTAAGAATGGTGAACCAGTCGGTATTTCAACGGACTTCGGATGTGATAGAGTCAGTGTATCACCATGTCACTATGACACATATAGAGTCCTGAAAGCTATCTATGGATAATAAACACTATTTTACTACATGTATAGATATCATCAGCTATAAGATATAGATATTAAATATCAGTCCAAGAAACCACTAGGAATTAACTCAACATAGAAACCAAGTCTAACATCTCTGTCAAAGTTATCTCCACAGAAGATACTGAAACACCATGACTCAGGATGGTTTCGAGGCCCTTCCATGACATAAGTCACAAATATTACTATCTCTTCAGCATTTATCGGTATAATCCATGTTTCTGGTTTACTAGCTAAATCTTCTGAATTATCTACGTATGTATCGTCAGTTGAAGTTATGACATCACCTGTATCTACCATTGAATTACCAATTCTATACCACACATCTACATTCACACTATCTCGCTGTTCAAGTTCAAATAATGAACTAATGTATTTTCCTTTAGTACCTACGTATGTAAATATTTTGTAACTATGTGGCCATAGATCTTCGAATGTTGCGTTTTCAATCCATTTTGTTGGTTTTATAGTTATTGTCATTGTTACTACTCTTTTTAGGCATGATTTTGGGTTGTAGTCTGTCCATATATTCTCGACACCTACTTTGAAATCTGATTCACCTTCTTTATCGAGGCCATATAGTCTATATGTATAGCCACCAATCCTAATTGTTGTAGGTGTCTTAAAGTTGTAATTTGGATCTGTAGAGATATAAGCAGCTACAATATTTGGAGGCATACCAGTAACAACACTGTAAGCAACCATAGTGTCTTCAACACCTTGACACCTGCTTACATCGTATAGTTTAATTCTTGACATACAATTTGGACAGCTGATACAACACGCAGCCTCTAGACAATACATAATAGTCATTTTTCCAGAACCTATCGAGCAACGGTATAATGGCCCCGCCACGGTATATGCTAGGTATCGCCATGTCTCATGGATTGAAGGTTGTGGTTTAGTTTTCTTTGTGTAGCTTATTACCCATGGCTCTGGTGTTATTTGTTCTGGTGCTTCCATCTCTCCTACACGCTGTAGCTCTACACATCCTGTAGGTGTACATGCTAGTATCTTAGTTGGCTCTCCTTGATATGCTGGAACTACGAATGAAGCTGATGTATGTGGAGGCATCCTAATACCTAAATTATCCCTATCCCTGAACCAATCTACTTTGATTTCCTCTACTCCTTCATCTCTATAGCTCCAGTTGAAGATACCGTATGTTGTCAGTAAATTAACTACTTTGTATGTGCTGGTAAGTCCTGGGATGTGGGCTAGTAGTACTACATCGAGTGTTGTTGGACTTGGGTTTATCAGAGTTATGTGTAGTCCAGTGACTCTAATAACATAGCGCTCTTCACCAAAGCCCTGCCCAACTTCTACAAATATAGGCGCCTTACTATAAGCACCATAAACCAAACCACTACCACAGATCTTGGCTAGATGGGGTAAGAAACTAGTCCTCTGACTCACTAAAGAGACAAAGACAGATACTAAGAGGGCCTCAGCAATAAATATACTTAACAACAACATTAGATACGCAACAACAAAACTAACACCCCTCAATCTTAACCACCTCAGAAAGTAAGTAAAAAAGAAAAATAAATTACAAAAACTAACAACTAAACACACTATATGTAAGAAACATTAAAGGACAAGTATGAAAGAGAAAATAAAGAATATGGAAATCATAACGCTACATCACTATTCATTATCATCACGTAATTTTTCAAGTAACTCCCTAAGATCTGAGACTTCAATTCTTTCATGTATAGGTGGATAAGGCCCTCTATACTTACTGAACCCTATCACAACTTTTTGACCCCTTAACAATAACTTCCAAATCACGTTAGCAGCACTTGCTAGAGGTAGCCACCTACCATTAACATATATGATCCCATAGTACTCTTTCTTACGTATATAACTACTTAATGCACTCGTAACTACCTGGGAACTTAAACCTGTATCCAGACCCTTCATTAATAATTCCTCACGTAGTAAACGATATATTTGCCTTGACCTCTCTTTAAGAACTTCTATGAGCCACTCAAAAACTTCAGTAAAAGGTCTTCCATGCATTGCTCTCAACTCTTTTAACTCAGCATAATACCTATGTAGTGCTCTACGAGCATATTCAACCATAAGATATGCCTTATCCTCTTCAACAGGGTTATTGAGTATGTAATACATACATAAGTCTAGAATATGATGAAGAGTTGCTAGAACTATTGCATCATCAGGTATGTAAAACATGTATCGATTTTGAAGCTCTGGATTCATAATTATTCTTTGCTCCCACTCTAACCTCTCATGAATACTTCTAGTATTGAGAAACTCATTACTTAATGAATCCCATATATCACCAAACTCAAGCCATAAAGCCCTTAAGAGCCTTTTAAAACTTAAAGGATCCTTTCCCCTACCAAGATCATGCTCACCATAATCCCTATCAATAATCTTATCAATCCTATCAACTAAACCCGGAGTCCATGTAACAAAACCTCTAACCTCCCTCATAAGCACCCCATATGCATATCTATGAAGACGCCACGAAGGCAAAGAAGACCACCCATATAAAAACACTATGATGAAATTAATAGCTATACATGCTCACGCGCACGCCCCATAGAACCAACCCCACCCCGCATCGCACAAGCCCTGACGAGCCCGCCGTGGTTCTCGTTGTACCGCTGATACATCGTTCTGCAACCTCTTTTCTATCATATTCATATGTAGATATTACTTGTATATAGTGAGGAGAGAAATGGGTAAGAGAAGAACCAGGAGGGTAAAGTACTACCCAGTAGAAGTAGTGCAGAAGATACTTAGCAATGAGCTTTTACTAGCATTAGTACACATACTCTTAAATGAACCCATACCACTACCATGCGGAGAAATAGTTAAACGATTAGAGAAAATCTTTAGAAAACCTTTCACAACAGGACACATATCAGCACTACTAAGAAAACTTGAGAAATGGGGAGTAACAAGACCTTATAGAAGTCCGTATAATGGACACCTGCTATGGAGTATAGCCGAAACCAAAACTGTAGAGCTTCTTGTAGAAACCTTGAGAAAGAGAGAAACTGAACAATTAATGAAAACCATAGGGATAATATCATGACATTAGAACTGTACCTTAAACACCGAAGGATCATAGTGAAAAACAGTAAATCATTAATTGAGAAACTAAGACAACTAACAAGAAATGTCTCAGTACAGTATGCATTATACTATTATTTATGGACTGTAAAAGGAGCTTCAATAAGAAATCTCCACAGATTATACAACGAATTTACTGGAAGAATGGTAGCACCCAATACTGTCAGAAAACAACTAAAGATACTCGAAAGAAAAGGACTCATCAAGAAACTTGGAGATACATACATAGCATTAGTAGAACCTCAAGAAGTATTAGACCTCTTTGATGCTAGACGTAGCAAGGCCGGAAGAAAAGAAGCTCTGAAGAGGAGCTTAGGAGTTAAGAGGAAGAAGATAGAGGTACCACTAGGTTTGAGTCACTATGTTAAGGAAATAGTAGATGAGACAAAGAAGCTTATAGCTAAGGGAGATAGAACAGCCGCACTAGACCTTCTAGTTCACACGTTGCTTCCTCTAAGGGAAACAGAGGCTTTGTGGCTATGGCATGATAACACCTTCATTTACTGGAACAGCAAATCACGTAACTTCAGAGCCGTGGAATCAAAGGATATAGCAGAGCTGCTCCGAAAGCTAGGATATCGAGAAGGAGTAATGATATTTCATACACTAGCTCATGAGAAAGCGAAGAAGGTAATACACAGGATATTCAATAGAGGATCTTACTCGTGGCCTTGGGCTAGAAGCCTCGCATATGGACTTAAAGAACTTGAGTTACTAAAAGAAACAAATTATAGAATACAGATAAAGAGAATAGACAATAGAATTGTTCTAACATTATATGATTTCTATACCAAGCATCAGATAGCAGAGTACACAACAGCATGGATACATGAAGAACTACCAGAACCTATGAAAAACAAAAACTACTACATGGGAACAGTACTAGGCAAAACACATGTAAAACAAGAAATCGAAGAAAATAACTACTTCTCAAAATGGAGAAAATAAAAAAGTTCTTGTAATATTAAGACATGTATCATATAAGATAAAAACTGTAGCAACACTAAGGGGTGATCAATTATAGTTAAATGGAGTGCCTCATTTAGACTTAAACCTACATGCTATGAGATAAAGCAGTTCAGTGGTAAACTCAACATTGGTAGGTTCATTCTGCAATACAGCGATAATAACTATATCGCTGGCGAGATAACCATAGACCTTAGCACTTCAAATTCTTCTGAAGCCCGCAGAATAATTGCGAAGATCATAGAGGAAGAGCTACTTCCACCACTAATACTATCCACAGAATGTGGATATGATTTTAATCCAAACAATATGCAACTACGCTCTGAAGCCCAAGGAGTGATATCAAATATAGTTAGAATTCGCGTTGTCAGACGCACCATAGTAGATGTTCATGCATTGAAAAACAAAATAGATGAATATATTAATAAGATTACTAAACTCTCAGAGGAAAAGAGATCTTGGCTCTTAAAAGCTCTAAGGTTCTGGAATAGAGGATCAACAGAACCCGACAATATAGATAAATTCATAGATTACTACATAGCATTTGAAATTTTTGTAAATCGTGTAATCGGAGGAAAATCCATTCATGAACTAGAACAACAATACAACATCAAGCTAACATTCAATGGTCATCCAGTTAATATTATAAGGGCAGCAATACTGCACGGATCACACAAAAAGAAGCTACTCATAGACGAGGCTATAAAAATAGCGGATAAACATGCAGAAGAGTTCGGTAAAAACCTCTGGCTCTTAATACAGAGATACTTATCTCAAACCTACTAACACTCCTCGGAAAACTACACGTAAAGAAATCGAAATAGACTCGTACATCAACAGTAAACGGAGAAGATAAGTAGGATTTATGTACTATAAACAAGCTTATTATCTACGTAGACTTCAGCTTTAGGTATAAATATCCCTTTTAAGATTATTTTTACACGGTGCTTCTCATTCTTTCCTACATCTAGCTCTAACTCTTTTTTAAAGCTCCAAAAATATGTATCAACTATTCTTTTACCATCGAGATCTACTATTAATTTACCACTCCACTCAGACCATCTTATATAAATTTCATGTTTCTCCTGCTCACCTACAGTAAAACGATATTCAACCATAATATAATACCCTAATTATATATCTACACCTTAGACTTTTATATCGCTTCCGTGAAGGGATTTTCAGCAACATTGTCCCATGTTTTATATATTCATAACTTATTTCATTAATGAATATTGTTCTTTATATCGCACCCAACAACTATAATTTTTACATCATCCTCTGGAATACCATCACTAGAAATAACATTAATTCCCATATGCTTGAGCCAGAAATCCGTTAAAGCCATTTCAACAGCTTCATCAACACTAGTATTATACTTTTTAGCATCAAGCTTAAGACCGATGAAATGGTTTTCAGAAATTTTAATCTTCAATCTAACCTTACTCATACATTAACCCAAGATAAAATTTCTTTAAATCTGCTTATAACATCTCTAATAAGAAAACCAAGATCTAATTTAAAAAGTACACCTAAACCAAATCCATCTATAATTAATTTTTCAATATCAATTAACAACTCTTCTACACGCTTCAAGCGCTTCTCATAGATGCTTCTTAGCTTCTTACACTTACAACTCTCAATCTTCATATAGTACTCAATCCATTTCTTATCAAGCTCATCAATTCTCTTCTGAACATCATCTAAATCAGGCAAGAAAACTATAGCACTTAAATACATTGAAACATCATACCGAGCAACACCATAAGGTAACAATATATGTACACATACATCATACATCCTGCTAACTCTAAGAGATCTACCAACAAACTGCTCTACCCAACAAAGAACCTCAGTACCGTAGATAACATCAATAACACCTCCAACAAAATACTTATTCTTAACAAACCACAGATCAAATGCTACATAACCATGACTAGCAACATCATTAATATCATAAACCTTAACACGCTGAACACTACTCAAGAAAGTACCAACAAAAATAAACAACTCTGGAACGAAGCCACGATCAATATCATGAATACTAACACCACGATTTAATTTACTTCGCAACCATGTAATAAGAACCTTTCCCTTGAAATAATAACCAGAATCAAATACAATAGGACTCTCCTTAAACACACTACTAAATACCTTAGCAACATACTTAGCACTCAACTTATTCTGTACAACAATAATACACCTCCTATTCTTACAAATCTCAACAAGATCATACAAACTCTTATTGAACTTCAAAACAAAAAACCTAAATGCAAACTTAGGTAAGAATTGAATGAAATTATGGACACGAATATTCCTTAATCTATAATCCTCATATATTCTAACACGCTTACGCATATCTCTAAAGTAGATATCTTCGGAATTAAGCAATGTAATAACTCGGTACCTCACTTTATGCTTACTAGCAATAGAATCTATATAATAATGCAAATTATAAAAATACGTGTACAATGTAGCACTAAGCAATATAACCTTCACATTCTTGCTAGCAAGCTCAAATATCTCATATAAGTACGGATAGTACTCATAATACAACATATTATTAATCATAATAAGTGAAACAATACTATTTCTTAATAGGTATAAACTATATAATGGACTGATCTTCTTATTTACATTAACTTCATATACTTTACCAACATATCTCCCACCACCATACTTCATGACAAACACATATTCCCCAGAATCAACAGCATTAACAACTAAACGCTTCTGAGATACTACACTAAGAACATAGAGAATATTCCACAAACGCATACATTCATAACTAACACCATCAAAATAATTTAAAACACTATTGAATTCATTATCATTACCACTATCATCAACATGAACAATAAAACTAGCAAATTCATCAGATAACCACTTAAACACCTCATTACTCAATATATCATCAAAACATATTCTATTACTACCATAATAATCAACAGCATATTTATACAATAAATTATAAAGACACTCCAAAGCACACTTAATCCTATCTTTATTCGATAAAATCCACGAAACTAAATCCTTAAGAAACACCTTACGCTTACGAATATATCTACCAACAATATCCATAAATACCCTGAAAACACTATCAAAATCCTCATCAACATTCTTCAACAACCACCTAAAGAACTCGATATATCGTTTAACCAACTCAAGCTCCTTTCTAAATTCACTTGGAGGAAAAACAGGCACGTAGCTCTTCTTAAAGAATAGAGCATCAGCTTCATCAACGATTAATAGAATCTTTCTACCACCACGAACATGATAAGCAATCCTAGCAATTTTCAACGCCAACTCGTAAGGAGCAAGAATTACCAATCCACCATGGTAAAGCCAATAATTGTAAAAAACAACTTTACCATCACTTTTCCTCTTATACCTCCTACTGAAAATAGGCTTAAGCAACAAACGCCTAGGACAGACACCTACATGTGGATCAATCATTTTAATATACTTAGACATCCAATACCTCTTCCATTGCTTTCTTCTACTATCATAATCATAAATGAATAGAAAGAGATATTTCTCAACAATATCCTTTACATCCATAGTATAAAGAATACGAGAACCAAACCTACTCAGCTTATCAGGCCAATAATCTTTCGGTATAGATCTAAGTCTACCTTTCTTCTTCATGAGCGGACAAACATCGCAGAACTGCTTAGCGTTCAAAATCTTATGCTCAATCAAGAACTTAATACTCTTACCCCACATATGAGGAGGAACACTGATCTTTGAAAGCATCCACTTAACAACATTACATGATTTATCATCACTACTACACATATCAGCAACAACATCAAAGAAAGGACAATACCTCTCCATACCACCAATATAATCAACCCTAGGAAGAACCAACGGCCCCAGACCAACAACCTTCTTATACCACTTACCAACAAGATTATGCTTAATGAAACTATACCTTAGAACATACTCAAACAACTTCCTACCAAGTTCATGACTGTGAAACGCAACGATAATCAACCAACCATCATACGACAAATCAACAGCCAACTTAATCGCAGCAAGACTTTTACCATACCCTGCAGCAGCATCAATCCCCAACACATTAATATCGCCTAATTTACCATTAGCAAAACTCCTCAACAACCAATAAACATCAGAACCAACGTCAACAACAAAATACGAAGAACCAACAACCTCATCAGGAAACAACCACCAACGAGAACCCCTCAACCATAACATATTATATATATTATAATATACAGAAGCACCAACATTACGAAACCTACTATTAGAAGAACTAGATCTTTGGCTAGATTTCTCAAATTTATAAACAGATTTTACTATATTCTGATGAACACTCATCCTCTTGCCGCCCCTCCCAAATTCTTTTATACATAATCATAACAGGGGGGCTCTATAGAAGAGAGATAAAATCTATTAATAAATATCAGAATTGATCTTCTACATAAAGTAGAAGTTATGGCATCATGAGAAAAGTGGTGCTGTGATCATATGTGTTATTGAATCTGGTCTGTGGCCGTACTTCGTTCCTTCTCTATATACTCCAACAACTCCATCAACTACATATACTATCCTTCCTCTTTCACGTCTTCTAAGGTCATTTGGATGACACAAAAACATAATTGTATATCTATGGTATGTTGGTACTTGCATTAACCAATTGATATAGAATTTCTTCCTACCTATAGTGATCTCCCCAGAATATATCTTCCAAGGCCTAAATCTAAGTTTGATATTCTTTGGATACCTACTGTATGTAACCATATACACACCTACATTCCTAAAATCATCTATATCAATCTCCCTACCCTCTGAATAAACATTTGATACAAGTATCAACATATAGTCTCTATATTGCTCAAGAACTCCTCCAAATACTTTATCAAACCACAGTATCTTACCTCTCTTCTCATATATCTTAGCTCTAAAGTCTCAACCCATCAGGTAGTGTTTCAGTAACAATACCTATTCCACTGAATTTCAAAACTCTTATGAGTGATTGCGGAAACACTTCCTCTAATGCAACAATATTATTATCAACAACTCTTCAACAACATAAGTATATCCCTAGGTCTCACAGCAATCCCCCTAATAATGTATAGCAGAAATATTTAAACTGGTAAATAAATTGGATATAACACTTCACCGCCATAAAAACTGGGTATAAATTTGGTAACCAAATTTATTACCAGTTACCGTAACTGGTAATAAACTCGGTATGATCTCATCACCTTCAGAAATATACGACTCCTAGTCGTTTATATAACCAAAATTCATAAGACTCTCAGTCTTCCTGGTTCATATGTATAGTTCACGTTTTTCTTTTCTGTTTTTACTTCGTTTATTATTAGTGTTGTGATTCTTTCAGCTTTTTAATACTTGTTTTGTTTTTCTTAGTATTTCTTCAGCATCTTCTCTACTGAAGATTTCTTCTGGTGTTAGTAACTTATCT
>Ga0180301_10001500_pt1 | contig 18438 bp, 15 predicted proteins | sample GuaBasSediGuay16_FD_121797 | JGI IMG/M metagenome (GOLD analysis project Ga0180301, IMG submission 121797) | Subseafloor sediment microbial communities from Guaymas Basin, Gulf of California, Mexico - Guay16, Core 4569-2, 12-15 cm | ecosystem: Environmental > Aquatic > Marine > Hydrothermal... | reverse complement strand
TCCTCAAGCAGATCACCGAGGTGTAATTCGCCATACCGCTCTACTGCCTGGGCCCAGCCGTGCATGGCCCCGGGCACGGTGACAGGCAGCATGCCCAACTCCGGGATGGCCGTTAATCCCTGTCCGTGAAACCAATCCCTGGTTGCCTGGTATGGGGCCCTGCCGCTCGCATTCATGCCGATGAGCTTGTCTTCTTTCGCGAGGTAGATGAGGGCAAAGGCATCGCCCCCGATCCCCACCGAATAGGTCTCCACCACGCTCAGGGTGCTTACCATAGCCACCGCTGCATCCACAGCATTTCCGCCTTTGGATAATGCGTTATAACCGGAAAGGGTTGCCATATGCTGACTCGATGCCACCATTCCTCTGCGAGCCATCAGCACCGACCTCTGGGCAGGTGACCCCCACTCCCGTTTTTGCCTATACGAGAACTCCATAGTTCATCCTCCACGGGTTCTATGCAGATTGAATGATAACTGGACAGGCTAATGTATCTAAAACGGCACTATTTATATAGGTATGCAGGCCTACCGTCAATGTGTTTGGCGTATTGAGGCGAGTTTTTTAATGGGTATCATGGTAAACTGATTTTTTGCCTTTGGCTTGACTTTATACCGTAATATCGGTATGTTTGATTTATGGCTGCCTGCTATCGATACATAGAGTGGGATGAGGATAATATTTGGAAGAATGAAATAAGGCATGGGGTTACGGCAGAAGAGATCGAGCAATGCTTTAACAATCCCCCGTTTGTTATTTTTCCCCATAAGAAGATTCGTGATCGACGCGTGTTGTTGGGACGAACCATAGGCGGACGATATCTTTTTGTTGTATTTCAACACAAATCTGTCGAAGTGGCTCGCCCAATTCATGCACGGGATATGAAGACGAATGAAAGGCGTATATATGAAAGACAAACAAAGGAATAAAAATCAGGCAACTGAGGAGCATTACACCCTAAAAGACTTTGACCTTAGAAAACCTGAGGTTGTCAGAATACCCTTGCAGGTTGTGCCCAAGTATGAAGGCAGGCTGAAGCTTTTAAAAACCTCGGTCTCTCTGCCGCAGTCTATTATAGATGACCTGCGCCGATTAGCTCGTATAAGGGGAATGACTTCCTACCAGAGCCTGCTTCGGGAACTACTTTCCGAAAAGGTCTATGAGGAGAAGCGGCGATTGGATCTTTTCGATTAAAGTCAAAGTCAATGACTCCCTTATTGCTAAGCGCCAGTCATGAAAGATATAAAGGCGGTTGAAATACCTTCAACCGCCTTCTCCAATTTTTTTCCAAAGTCAACAGGTCAGATCAAAACTCTTGATTACTTCTTGCCTCTTTTCTTCTCCTTCTTGCCCTGATCATGAGGCACCGTAACTTCGACATTTTGGGTTGCGGTATTTCCCCAAGCATCACAACACTTAACGGAAATGGTATACACACGACCGCTTCCTGTCCCTGATCTTTTCGCCCTGAGATCCACGGTCAAGTCACCTGTAATCTCCCAATCTGGGGCTTTATCGCCATCTCCTAAGCCGTCTGTGGGCTCGTTGCTATTCACATCGGCAATGATGGATTGGGGACTTTCATCACAATTGTCTGAGGCAGCAACGCTCACGCTCACAGGCCTCATTTTGTGATTTGGCGGCCATAAAGAAACAGGGTTAGACACAACGATTTCGATTTTTTGTCATGTACTAAGCTGAAGATTGAAGAGTCTTCTGATTGAGGTAGCTATCAGAAAAAGCAAGTGGTTCCGCTGTCCAGGTATAATCCGTAGCCCAACAAACACCAAAAAATCAATATTACTGAAAATGAAATCATCGTTCATTACCAAAAACGGACCCATAATCCGTTTCTAATATCTTCAGGGTTTGATAAAACCGATTTACCACTTCCTTGGCTAGGTGGAAAGAGACTCCAATTTATCCTAGGATAACGGAGCGTGGTGTTAACTCAAAAAACTAACATGGAAATCCAGGCTAGGGAGAGGAGATTGGAGAAGAGAATAAACATAGGGGCCTTATCTGCCATCCAGTTGGCCTAACTCAAGCAGGTGGTACCCCCTTTGATTGAGGAAGGCTACAACCTCACGGGGAAGGGTTCTATCGGTGGCCAGGATCTTTCGGCTATTTTTATCCGAAAAGCTTATCCCGTGAACGGTAAGCGTGATATTTCGTGCCTTATCCCTTGAAGAGACGAGGAACTCATGGGGCTTTGAATAGAATTCCAACTCCAGGAAATCAAGCACGGCCTCGGTAACCTTCCTGGGGTCCTTTTCACCCGCAAGGGTGAGCACACGGAATTGGTGTTTTTTAAGCAGCTCTATAATATCGGGGGATAGGCCGGTGGTGTCGATGATGCAATCGTTGCCCGCCCTGTTGAAGAATAGATCCGCGTGAATTATGAGATTAAAGCCGGTCCCTCCGCCCTGGTACACAGGGATCTTCACCTCACTGGAGAAGGATTGACCCGCGAGATCTAAGAGCATCGTTGGCAGGGGAAAGGGGTTCCCCTTCTCAAGGGATATCACCTTCTTTGCGGGTAATTCTTCTTCTGCCTTTGGAGGAGCGGGGAAATCGGGGTACTCAATTACCCTTATGCCGAGCTTTTCGAGGTATGTCCTCACCACCATGGGTGTCCGTTCCGTTTGGTTACCTATAAGGGCGAGCGAGACGATGCGCTCAGGTGTATCCCCCGTTGTCTTTTGCGGGATAATGACCCAGTCACCGCCAAGGGTAATGTCGATGTCGCTTCGTATCTTCAGCCTCTCTCCTGACCCTAGCACCTCGTGGTAGGCGCAGGCAGCGAGGATTTTGTCCAGGGACGCTTTGAGATTGTCGTGGGGGGCGAGGTGCACGACCTTGTAGGTCTGCCAGTCCGATTCAATCAGCCTAGTGATCTCCTCGGGGAGCTCATTTCCGATGTCGATGATCAGCATCCTGCCATTGCGCAGGTTTAGCGTGGGAAAGGATTCGGCCTTGAGGTTTACATGTCCTCCTGATTTCAGGGGGATGAACTGCTCGCCGGAATCGACCCATTCCTCGCCGATTTGATCGAATACGTCCTTGAGCTCTCTGCTCAGAGAAAGGGTTTTCGGGGGTTTCTGTACCGGTGAGGTTACTACGGGCTCGGTTTTCTTGAGGGCGATTTTCCTCTTGGGTTTCGGCCTGTGGGTTTTTTTAATAGGCATCTTAACGATCTCTGGCGAATAGATGGGGAGCCTGATGGTCTGGTTCGGGTAGATGAGATCGGGGTCTTTCATGGTGGGATTAAACTTCTGGACGAGCTCGAGATATTCATTGTAGAGATAGTCAGGGGGAATCTTATACTTGCTCATGACTACCTTCGTGAGACTGTCTCCGGGTTTTACCACATAGTTCTCAAGGCTTACGTCCTCTAAAGAGGAGAAACCCATCACCGATTTCTGAAAGAAATCATCGACCTCGCTCCTATATCTCTTCTCAGGCACTAGTTTGAGCGGAATGAGTATAGTCTGCCCTGGGTGAATGAGGTCCAGATTTGTCAAAGATTTATTCATGCCCTTTATAGCGGAGAGCAATTCTTTGATATCGGGCCCCGGGATCAATCCCTTGTCGCGGAGAATCTTGCAGAGGTAGTCACCCTTTTTCACCGTATATCGCTCATAGGCAGCCCCCTCGCCCTTGATCTTCTTTACCGTGGCCTCTTGAACGAGGGAGATGGAAAAGGTGTCCCTATCGGCTTCTCGTGCAAGCGAGGAACAGGGTAAGGACAGGGCCGCAAGGAGTGCAAGGACGATTACGATTAGATTCAGGGTGATGCGAGAAAGGAGAGGTGAAACATAGGATTTTTCCACGAGGCCTCCTCCATCGGAGACAAGAGAGAGGCCGAGACGGGTGAAACCTGGCCCAACTCCCGGTATTATCTTCATTTTCAGTCTCACACTGCCCTCTTGAAAAAGGACATGGTTAGAATGTGGTGTTATATTAAATAGTTAAATACTGTATGGGTATATTAAATAGTTCGTTTGGACTATGTCAAGGTATTTTCCCATCTCTTTATATCCACAATATGTTGCAGCATGATAGCATAAATATACACTATATAGTATTTTTTGCTTTACAGGTTTGCCGATATTTGATATAAATGGGATGCTGAGTGGATATGGAGGCGAGAAGCGATGCGGATAAAGACTATCTACATCCACGGTTTTAAATCCTTTATGGATAAATTGAATATCAAGATCTCCCCGGGAATCAGCGCATTTGTCGGACCTAACGGGTGCGGCAAGAGCAATATCGTTGACGCAATCCGGTGGGTTATGGGTGAGCAAAGCCCCAAGCAGCTGCGGGGCAGGCAGATGGAGGACATGATCTTTTCCGGGGCTGGCTCCTTAAAACCCCTTGGTATGGCCGAGGTGACCTTGACATTAGAGAATGGCGCGGAACCCCATGATTCAGAAGAGATGTCCATTACCAGGCGTCTCTTTCGATCCGGCGAGAGTGAGTACCTCATCAACAACACGGTGTGCCGATTAAAGGATATCCATGATCTATTCATGGGCACCGGGTTGGGCAACAGGGCTTATTCGGTCATTGCCCAAGGAGAGATCGGCGCCATACTAGAGCAGAAGCCCGAGGAAACAAGGCTCCTCTTGGAGGAGGCAGCCGGCATCTCTAAATACAAGGCCAGAAGAGAAGCGTCATTGCGGAAGATCGCATTAACAAAGGAGAACCTCAGGAGGGTGGAAGACCTCTTGGTTGAGATCAAACGGGAGATGAATTCCCTGAAGAGGCAGGCAGGAAAGGCAAGGCGGTTCAAGGAGGTGAGCGCCGAGATCCGCCACTTGAATCTCGTGTTGAGCGCACACAGTTACGAGGAACTGCAGACAGAGAGGGTCAAGAGACAAGCGAACATTGAAGAGATCACCGACAAAGAGCGAAGGCTGGAGGATCGCTTCTCCGAGTTGGAGCGCGCAATCGAGGCGTGCAACACCGAATTAGTTCAAAGGGATAAGGCCCTTTCCGCCCTCAAGGAGTCTGCCTATTCCTTAAGGGAAGAAGCGAGGAACAAGGAGACCGCTCTCGTACATCTCTCCAATGATCAAGAGAGATTTCGCGTAGAGGATGCCAGGTTTAGCAAGGAGAAGGATATACTGGCGGAAAAAGTAAGGGGATTTCAATCTGAGATTAAGGAAATAAACACCAGATTAGCCCAGTTGGGGGAATCCCTTGGGGAGATCTCATCGATTCGTTCCGATCGCGAGGAACGTCTGCGGGAAAAGGCCAAGGCATGGGAGGAGTTACGGGAGATTGTAGAAGGTAAAAGGGAAAGACTTGTAGGTCTAACCACTAAGGAGGCGGATCTAGGGGGCGAGATAAGGAACCTCTCCGATATAGTGAACCAGTCGGAGATCAGGAGGAGGGAGCTGGAGAGGGAATCGAGACAAAGCGTGGGGAGACTCGAGACCGTATCGGCCCTATTGCGCGAGAAGAAAGCAAAAAAGCAAGAGATCTCAAGCCGGATTGACTGCCTTGTACAAGAGATACAAGAGCAGACAGCGGCCCAAGAACACCTGGAAGGGGCGAGAAAGAAAAAGGAATCCGAACGGTTACAGGAGGAATTGGAGTTGAGTCTCCTTGGAACGCAACTGAAGACCATACGGGGCCTTATAGAGAACTATGAGGGCTACAGGCAGGGCGTTCAGACGATCATGAAAACCTATGGGCCGGGGAATGAGAACGGCGGTAGGGTTTTGGGCGTGTTGGCCGATTTCATCAAGGTTGAGCCCGAATTCGAGGTAGCCGTTGAAGCGGTGTTGGATGAACGGTTACAGTATGTGGTCGTGGCTGGGCAGCGAGATGGCAAAGAAGCGGTAGAGTATCTGCGTTCCAAGGATGAAGGCAGAAGCTATTTTGTTCCGCTGGAGGAGTTTACGCGAGACAAGTACCGCGGGGTGGAGAGATTCAGTAATAATGGGTTCCCCCTGCTAAGGGATCACGTGTCCGTACCCGACAGATTCAAACCGGTTGTCGAATTCTTTCTGGGTAACGCCGCATTAGTGAGGGGCCTTTCCGAGGCTCTTGCCGAGTGGAACAACGGGAGAAGAAAGCAGACCTTGGTTACCCCTGAAGGCGATCTGGTGGATGAAAGGGGCGTCATTATTGGCGGGAGATTAGGCAAGGATGCCGTGGGATTGCTTAAGAGAAGGCGTGAGGAGCAAGAGCTGTGCGCGGCTATGGAGAAAAAGGAACATCGCATGGCTTCCCTTCAATCAGAGCTTGATGAGTTGACGCTCGAGGAGCAGAAGGTACAGGTCCTCCTTGCACAGCTACAGAATGAGCGGGAGAAATACGTGAAACAGGCGGAGGGGTTGGATAGAGAACTATCCCTTTTGGAGAGCGAATCGGAACAGCTCACCCATCACTCTCGGTATGTAGCCGATCAGCTTGAGGCGCTCAGCGGGGAAGGAGATGGAAAGAGATCTCGCCTGGAGGAGCTCGAGGGCAATCTATTGAAGTACCGAAGGCAGAAGGAGGAGATACAAAGGTCTTTATCGGAAGGCGAGGCTTCCCTGAAGGAGCAGGAAGGCGCGGTAAATGAGATGAGGGAAAACCTCTCGCACGTAGTGCTCCAGTACAACGGTCACAAGGAAGAGGAGAGGGGATTGACCAAGGAGAGGGAAAGGCTCGAGCAATTTCTTGGTGAGATGGTTGAGAGAATCAGTGCAACAGAGCAGGAGATTCAATTGAATAGGGAGCGATATGAGAAATCCCTTGTCCTTGAACGTGAATTGAAAGAAGCACTGAAGGCCGCGCATCAACGACAAGAAGAGCTTGGGGCTGAGGTTACGGAGAGCGAACAAGGCCTTGAGGCAGTAAGGCAAGAACTGAGGGAAAAGGAGAAGGAGGCGTCGCTCCTGAGGGAGCGTATAAGCGAGGCAAGGGATGAGATTAACGAGCAGAGAATAGGGGAAGCAGAAGTAGATTTCCAGATAAAGGGCATTGTATCTCAGGTTGGCAGGGATGTGGGGATTAACCTCGAGTCGGAGTACACACAGTATCTGGAGGAGGACTTTTCACGGCCCCAATATGAGGCGAAACTCAACGAGAATATCCGCATTAAGGAGCGGATTGGAGAGGTGAACCTTCTGGCCATCAACGAGTATGAGAAACTGAAGGAGCGGTATGAGTATATCAAGGCACAGGAGCAGGACTTGCTGTACGCAATCGATTCCCTCAACACCGCAATCAGGAGGATCAACAGGATCTCCAAGGCGAAGTTTCTCTCCACCTTGAAGGCCGTTGACGAGAAGCTGAGTGAGGTTTTTCCAATACTTTTCTCCGGGGGCAAGGCGCGCTTACGGCTGATGGATGAGACGCTTCCCTTGGAGAGCGGAGTCCTGGTTGAGGTACAGCCCCCCGGCAAGCGGTTGGTCCACATGGGGCTTCTTTCGGGTGGGGAAAAGGCATTGGCGGCTATGGCCCTACTGTTTGCCATTTACCTTATCAAACCAAGCCCCTTTATCATCATGGATGAGGTCGATGCCCCTCTTGACGAGGTTAACACGGATCGGTTCAATGAGTTGTTGAAGGACATCGAGAAATCCTCACAGGTGATCATGGTAACTCACAATCGAAAGACGATGGAACAGGCTGATCGCTTATATGGGGTAACCATGGATACGAGCAGTGTCTCAAAAATAGTATCGGTCGATCTCGAACAGTATCACTAGCCGCTGTCAATTATTCTGTCGTGTGCCGATGTATAGCCCTGCAGCAGGAGCTCTTCCACAATAGAAATCCCTCCCATACCATGGTAGTGGGCATTCTGGCCTTTTGCCTAGATGCAAACACCTCAATACTGCCTGCCTGTTGAATTAGCCCTTTTCAACCTACAAAAAAACGTATATCCTCTCTCCGAGACCGTTGGGACAGGTTAGAAGAGGTAACCTTGAAGAGGGTGAATACTTCTGTGGAGTGATTTTTAAAGGAAGGAGGTAGAGGCCTTGGCTAGATCAAGGTCATCTCATGGAGGTGGCCTCGAAGGTGGCCTGTGGGGCAAGCTTTCTAAGACAAGGAAGCTGCTCTCGGATGGGCTTACTACGATTTTGGGCGGGAGGAGGGCTATCGACGCATCCCTGCTTGAGGAGCTCGAAGAACTTCTTTACACCTCTGATATGGGGGTGGAGATAACCGAGCAGCTGATCCAGCGGTTGCGGGAATCAATGGACCGTAAGCCCCTTGAGGGCCCGGAACAGGTGAAGGCAGCGCTAAAGCAAGAGGTGATATCCATACTGGAGGGAGGTCAAGTCGATGCTCGCTTGAGCTCCCTGGAAGGGGAGCATCCAGGTATCCCGGAGGTATGCATGTTCGTGGGGATCAACGGGGTTGGAAAGACGACCACTATCGCCAAGATGGCCCATTATTATCGAGGCAATGGGAAGTCCGTCATGCTCGTGGCAGGAGACACCTTCCGTGCCGCTGCCATCGAGCAATTGCAGGTCTGGGGAGATCGGCTGGGCGCAGAAGTACTCAGCCAGAAAAGGGGAGCAGATCCTGCTGCAGTTGTCTTCGATGCGCTGTCCGCAGCCAAGGCCAGGGACATAGATATGGTTTTGATCGATACTGCCGGAAGGCTTCACACGAAGTCGAACCTCATGGAGGAGTTGAAGAAGATCCAGAGGATAGCCGCACAGCAGGTTCCAGGGGCCCCTCACCGGGTGATCCTCGTTCTCGATGCCACCACGGGGCAGAACGCGATTGCCCAATCACAGGTGTTTGCCCAATCCCTGGGAGTGACGGATATCATTCTCGCTAAGCTGGATGGCACTGCCAAGGGAGGAGTGGTAGTTGGCATTTCACAGGGTCTCTCGATCCCCATCTCATTTATAGGCACCGGCGAGAGCCTGGAGGATCTGGAGATATTTAACCCACGGGAATTCGCAGAAGCCATCTTTGATTAATATGGCCAAGATCTTGATTGGAACATCCGGTTTCTCCTATCCTGATTGGAGGGACGTATTCTACCCCGTTACCGTTCCACAAGGCGATTTTCTCTCCTTTTACTCGCGGGAATTTGCCGTGGTCGAGCTTAATTTTTCCTACTATAGAATGCCCGAACCCTCACAATGCCTTCGTATGTTAGAGAAATCAGCTTATAGGGTCGAATTCGTGGTCAAGGCATTTCAGGGGCTGACACACGAGATTACCGGGGATTCAATATCCGAGATATTACCGAAGTTTAAGGCTTCCATAGCACCCTTTTTTAACGAGGGCAGGCTCGGCACCGTGCTCCTGCAATTTCCCCAGAGCTTTCACTATAGGCCTGATTCTAGGATCTATCTGGAGGCCCTTATCAAGGGATTTAGCCCTCTGCCTTTGTGCGTTGAGTTCAGGCAGCGGGATTGGTTGAAGGACTCCGTGTTTGCCACGCTCCGGAAGCTCCAGGTTGGCTTCGTGTGCGTGGATGAACCACCCCTGCGGGGTCTCTTGCCGCCTCTCGCTGAGGCCACCTCGGGGATTGGCTATATCAGGTTTCACGGTCGTAATCGATCGAAGTGGTACACCGGTGATACAAAGGAGCGGTATGATTATCTCTACACCGAGGATGAGCTCAAGGAATGGCTTCCGAGGGTCTCCACCATAGCGGAGAAGGCGGAGAGGATTTATATATTCTTCAACAATCACAGGAAGGGCCAGGCAATCGCCAATGCGAGAGCGATGAGGGATTTAGTGAGCGCCCACTGTAAAGGCCATGAGGTGGTCTGAGGATCTAGCCGTCGGGATACACGGTGCTACAGATCATCCAAGAGGATTTCCCAAAAACAGCTCAGCCATATACGTGCCGCGTGTTGTGTTTCGATATTCAGCTTGAATGAGCCTCTTGATTTTTTTTCAATAAGTGAATGATACGGTTATGGTGCCGAAGATATTTGCCTTTTGTTGATTCTCGAGCTCCTTTGTCCGGTACACGTAAACATAGCTCATCTTAAACCGAGAGAATATGAAACTGAAACCCGCCATGATATCCGCAGTAAAGGGCTCCTTGTCCACACGGTTATCCACTTCAGCCATGGCAGAAAACGGCATTACCGAGATCAGGATCAGCAGTGCGATACATCTAGCTGTCATCATGTAGGACCAACTCTGCAATTCGAATTGAGCTAGGGTTTTTCTAGCATGCCGCGCAAAGACTCGGCAACCTTCCCCATGAGCGCAGGCATCTGTTCTTTCCCGTAGGTCTCCGTGGAGATGGGCTTTGCCACGCTAATCCTGATAGCCCCCTTTTTTAGCTTGAAGCTCCCCTTGGCCATGATCTCGTTGCCGCCCTTAATAGCAACCGGGACAATGGGGACACCTGATGCCATGGCAAGCTGGAAGGCGCCCCTCTTTAACGGCTGAAGATTTCCGTCATAACTTCGCGTGCCCTCGGCAAATATGACCAGAGAGGTTCCTTTCTTGATCATGTTGATTGCGCCCTTAAGAGTTCTCCTGGCCTTGGCAGGAGATGAACGGCTTATGCTTATGTAGCCAGCCTTCCTCATTCCCCAGCTGAGAATCGGAACCCGCATCAGCTCCTCCTTGAGGATGAATTTGAAATCAACGGGAAGGTATGCCAGGAGCGAGAATATATCAAAGAAACTCGTGTGATTGGGGATAAAGATATAGGAAGTAGTAGACTGTATATTCTCAATGCCCTCCGTATAAACGTTCACGCCGGTGATCCTCAGGAGAGCCCGCGACCATGGCGCGGCGCATTTAAAATGGATCTCCTTGCTGCTCGTCGATACGGCAGCATAAACAGCTGCGATGATGGTCCACCCCAAGGTAGTAGCCAAGCCTAATGTCCATATAGCTATTGATCGAATCATATCTAAAAATAGCTATGTAATCCAGGCAGGAGGTTCACGCCGAAATAGGTGAAGAGCACAGAGACAAACCCGATGAGGCTCATTATGGCCATTCGTTTTCCCCTCCAGCCGCCGATGAGCCGTGAGTGAAGCATGGCGGCATAGATAAGCCACGTTATCAAGGACCATGTCTCCTTAGGATCCCAGCTCCAGTAGGAACCCCACGCTGAATAGGCCCACACCGAACCGGTGATAATTCCCAAGGTAAGGAAGATAAAGCCAATAACGATACTGTGATAGGAGAGTTCGTCCAGGATATCCCTGTTCGGCAGAAGCTTGAAGAAGGCGCTCGAGCCCTCACCTCGATCCAGTCCCTTTATCAGGTACATGAGCCCAAGCCCGCATGCTATGGTAAGGGCCGCATAACCGAAGAAACACGTAATGACGTGGCATATCAGCCAATTACTCTGCAGGGCGGGGATCAGCGGTTGAATCCTGCTGTTGACGTTTGGAGAGAATGAGGCATAGGAGATGGCTATAAAGGCGAAGGGGATCACAAAGGCGCCGAGATTTCTGCTCTTAATCCTCCATTCAATGATGAGATAGAGGAGCACTATGGTCCATGAAAAGAAGATGAGCGATTCATAGAGATTGGACAGGGGAGCATGCCCGATTCCCATCTTGTATGACTCGATCCACCTAAGGACCAGGGCAGTGCTCTGGGCAAGCAGGCCGATAAGGGCGGTATAGGTGGCAGGCGGTCCCCAGAACTCCTTTCCGGTAACCATTCTGAAGATGTAAAGGACGGCCGATCCAAAGTAGATGAATGTCACCCAGCTCAGCATAGTGGTATTCAGAACCATGTTAATCCCTCACCAAAGAAAGGTGCTTTATGAGGTGTTGTACCTCCCGGTCTAAGCCAACAGGATCCTTTGTGCTGGTCGCTGCGATAGAGATCCTGCTTCTTCCTCCCTGCTCTTCCACCTTTATCCAAAACCTTCTATGGGAGCCGAAGAAGGTGATAAGGAAGCCGATTATGATGAAAAACCCGCCTACTGCCACGGTATAAACCCCTGGGTCTCGGCTTACCTGTAGCCCTGTGTAGTACCTGCTTTCAATCCGATCGAGGCTGAATGAGTAAGGCTTGACAAGGCCGGGATTGAATTTCGGGAACTTCTCCAAGATCCCCGGAAATCGCTCCACGATCCTTTCTATGTATTTGAACACCCAGAATCTCGTGGAATTCCCCGGTGATTTGATCTCCAAGAGCACGGCGGGACCCATGGACATAAAATTTTCCTCTATCCTCACTACCTCGCTCCTCGTATCCTCGTCATCGAGAAGAAAGGGCTCATTCAGCTTTACCGTCTTGGCAACCGCTTCACCATTGCCTTTTCGTATGCTGAGATATACCTCGTCTCCCGGAATAGTACCATAGCTTGCTTGGTAGAACCTGATCCCGTCGAACGTGATTGGGTGGTTCACCAGGAGAGGTCCCTGATGGATCACGGTGTTGTCCTTGAGGAAGCTAAGCTGAGACCGATATTCCTTGGGCATTCCATTGTCGTAGAATGAAACGGAGAAGGTGTCACACCGCAGGGTGAAGTCTAGTTGTTTGATCCCCTTCTGCCGTGTGACATACACGGTATTCGTCGATTCCCCCTCGGCTAGATTCACAAAGGCATCAAAGCCCAACAGAGAGCCGACTATTGCGCCTGCAATCACAACAAGGACGCTTGCGTGCGTGATATACACGCCGAAACGGGAGTAGATCCCCTTTTCGCCGTAGAATACAGCGCCTCGCTCCAGTTCCTTTTTCCTTACCCTCTTATACCTCTTGAGCAAGAGAGACTCCACCGTATCGATAAGCCCATGAGGTTTCCCCTCAATGGTTATAACCCTTTCAGGGGGAAGGTTTTGAAAGGGTCTATCGGCGTCAAGAGACGGGGTCTTCCTGAAGAGCTTCCAGGATGTGGGAAACCTTTTCAAGGAGCAGGCAATCAGGTTTACCGACAGCAGGCTCATAAGCATAATGAACCATGTGGAGTGGTATAAATCAAAGAGCTGGAGTGCCTCGAAGAGCTGTATGAGCCCGGGGCTGAGGTTGTGAATGGCACCCTCGGCGCCGTACTGTTGGGGGATCACGGTTCCCAGAATGGAGGCACCTGCGATAATTATCAGAAGCGTTATGGTCAATTTGAGGGAGGAAAGAAAGGAGAAAATTGTCTTTCTCATCTCTAGTAGTATCCTACTGTTGTCCTATCTCATCGTCGGTTAAATAGCAGGCCGGGTCCTCGCCCCATATCTCCCCGGTGACTGCCTCGGCCCTCGCACGGAAATTCCCCCCACAGATATCGAGCCACCGGCACCTGGCACATCTTCCGGTTACATGACCTTTTTTCTCTCTCAGTTGCGAGAGCAACGGCTCGGTTTGGTCGGACCATATCTCGCTGAATGGCCTTGAAAGGACATTGCCGAAGCAGTGTTCGCGCCAGAATTGATCGGCATACACCATGCCGTCCCAGCTCACACAGGCCAGTCCCTCCCCTGAGCTATTCCCCCCGTTCATCCTGAGCAGCTCCAGGACTTCGGATACCCGTGGGCTGCGTTCCTTGAGCATCCTCAAGTAGAGATAGATGCCATCGGCGTGGTTATCGACGGTCAACACCTCTTTCTTGAGGCCCCGCTCATGCATATCCTTTGTCCTGTCGATGATGTAGTCCACCAGCCGCCTGGTGTCATCGTGTGAGAGGTCTTGATCCCTGAGCGCCGATCCCCTGCCCGAGTAAACGAGATGGTAGAAGCAGACCCTTTCAAGGTCCATCTCCTCCACGAGATCGAAAATGCCCGGTACCTGATCGGCATTCGCCTTGTTCATGGTAAATCTCAGGCCCACCTTAAGCCCCGCCATCTTGCAGTTTTCGATCCCTTTGAGGGCTGCCTTAAAGGCCCCCTTTACCCCCCTGAACCGATCGTTCACCTTCTCGAGTCCATCGATGCTAATTCCGACATAGGCTATGCCGGAATCCTTCAGCTGAACGGCCGTTTGCTCGTCGATCAGGGTGCCGTTGGTCGAGAGAACCGCCCTCATGCCCCTGTCCGAAGCAAACCCGGCAAGCTCCATGAGATCTGCCCTCAGCAACGGTTCCCCTCCTGAGAAGAGAAGCACGGGCACTCCATAGGCGGCCATATCTTCGATAAGCGTATACCCCTGCTCGGTTGTGAGTTCCGTTTCGTGACTTTGGTTCACCGCGCTGGCATAGCAATGAACGCAGCGCAAATTACACGCCCTCGTGGTATTCCAGACGACTACCGGTTTCTTATCAGAGGAGAACTGAAGCAGGTGGGAGGGCAAATCCTTGGAGCGCCTACCGTACCTGAGGGCATCGGATGGTTCCACGGTTCCGCAGTATAATTTCGATACGCCAATCATGGGCTCTTTCCCATCACTTCTTTGGTAACGTCGTTATATTTCACGCGTATCCTGGGGCTGTCAAGAACTTTATCTACCGTAATAGTAACCATTAATCGTGAGAAAGACACCCCCAAGAGGGAACTTTTTCGTCAGTATCGGGGGAGACCGTTTTTTTCTTGATCGCAGCAATAAGGGAATAGTGAAAATCCATGTTGATAAACCACGAGCCTGCTGGTAATCTTGATAACAGAGATGCTTGGCCTATGATAAGCAGCGTAAGGAGGTTACAAGATGGCGGTCAAGGTGATCATCACCAGGAAGGTGGCCAAAGGCAGGGAAAAGGATTTGCTCCCCCTTTTATGGGAGCTCCGGTCAAAGGCCATGGAACGGAAGGGCTATATTTCAGGCGAGACGCTGAAGGGCATTAGCGACCCCGATGAGTTCATGGTGATAAGCACATGGACAAGCCTTGAAGACTGGAATGCCTGGAATAGCAATCCCGCCCGCAGGGAGATCCAAGACAAGATCGATGCTATACTGGATCAGAAGACGGTGGCGAAGGCCTACTATTACGGCTAACGTGCCCGTATCCCCAGGGGGGCCGGGGAAGGTATAAGAGAGGGTTGCCCCGGTTATTCCGCGTTCACCTCAACTATCTCTATACCGTTACGAAGAAGAAGGGCCGCGGTCACCCCAATACCATCCCCGGCATCTGTTTCGCAGTACGGGGTTCTGAGGCCGCAAGAGGGGCTTTTGCCCTTAAGGAAGGCCTTTTGTGCGCCCATGAGCCTTGCGAGCGCAAGGGCTTGGTGGGCTCCCCTGAGGAATTCCTCGGTGACATCCTCGCCTCGATCATTTCGTACCCATGCACGCCCTTGGAGCACGTCCTCTCCATCGCCGTTTAGGATGTTTGAAGGCGGCCGCGGAGTGGGCAAACCCCCTAACTGCTCGGGGCAGATGGGGATCAGGTGCATCTGGCCAACCTTGCTCACAATCTCATCGGCAAGGCTGTGATTACCATCATAACGACACGAAACGCCCAACAGGCAACTACTCACCAACACGGGCACGGACATCACCTTAATCGATAAATTTCACCGCCGGGCTTTTACCCCTTTCCTCGATCCATCCTATGGGAAAGGCCTTTTCTCCAATCGCCTCAATTTGTTGCATTACATCCTGGCTGTCCTTTTCAGCGACCACAATGATCAGGCCGATGCCGATGTTGAAGGTCCTCATCATCTCCTCATCGGTGATATTTCCTGCCTTTCTGATGAAATCAAAGATGGGCTGGGGGGTCCACGATGATCGACTGATCAGCGCCTGACAGTTCGAGGGAAGTATCCTGGGGAGATTTTCCGTGATCCCTCCACCGGTTATATGGGAGATTCCGAATATTTGAAAGTTCTTCAGCAGGGAAAGTACCGTCTTGACATAGATCTTCGTAGGCGTGAGTAACTCCTCTCCAACGGTTCGACCGAACTCCTCCACATGATCATCGAGGGACATCTTGAGCCCCTCGAATATGATCTTTCGCACCAAGGAATAGCCGTTGCTGTGCAGGCCGCTGGAGCCCACTCCGATCAACTGATGCCCGATGGCTATCTCGCTGCCGTCGATAATCCTGTCGGCATCCACGAGCCCCACTGAGAAGCCTGCGAGATCGTACTCGTTCTCCGCGTAGAATCCCGGCATCTCCGCAGTCTCCCCGCCAATCAAGGCGCAGTTCGCCTCCTTACAGCCCCTGCTGATTCCCCGTATGATCTCAACCGCGCTATCATGGTTGAGGCTACCCATGGAAAGGTAGTCCAGGAAGAAAAGCGGTGTGGCACCTTGCACGAGGATATCATTCACGCACATGGCCACCAAATCTATGCCGATGGTATCATGCTTATTGAGCATGAAGGCTACCTTCAGCTTCGTACCAACCCCATCCGTAGAGGAGACGAGAACGGGATTTTTAATATTTCCCAGATGAACGGAGAAAAGGCCGGCGAACCCCCCTATGTCGCTCAGCACATTCGATTTATATGTTTTGCGTACGATTGGCCTGATCGCCTCTACAAAGCCCCTTCCGGCCTCTATGTCAACGCCGGCTTCCGCGTATTTGCCCTTGCTCTTCTCCTTAGCCATAGTCATGATCCCTGTCTTAAATTTGAATTCCACGCTGCTTGCAGCGCGGGATGATCAAAAGAGAAGTTACAATCCTTTTCAAGGCGAAAGTTCTGAGCCGAAACCCTTAAGGGATGAAGCAAAAATTTCAAAATACCCTGTAGCCTGTCGAGAGCCCCTCGGACTTGAGCTCGGGGCCGAAAGGCCTCTTGGTCGAACGACTTGCTACAGGGATAGAAATTTTCACCTTTCGCCATAGTAGCGATAACATCGCGTTAGATAAAATCGTGTAACGATTTTATTATCTCACTGTGTAATCGACCTTTACAGAAGCATTTCTACTACTCGATTTTTTGCAAAAATTCAACTAGTATCTATTCTTGAATAGAAAAACTGCTATGCTTTGAGCGCGAGCGGAACCAGCGCACAATTGGCGGGATAGAGGAAAGGGCTTATCAAGTATCGCCATAGCCCAGGTTTAAGGCCTGTGTGGAATAAAATTTTGACTATGCAAGATCTTCTGTAGTATAGAAATAGCCCTTTAGAGGGGGTAGAAACGATGTACAGCTTTCCAAGGATAGACCGGTTGCCTCCCTACGTCTTTGCCACCGTGGACGAATTAAAGATGGAGGCGAGACGAAGGGGGGAGGATATTATTGATTTGGGAATGGGTAATCCCGACCTACCCACACCCAAGCACATCGTGGACAAGGTAATCGAGGCGGTGCAGAAGCCGAAAAATCATCGGTATTCCGCCTCGAGGGGTATCACCAAGCTTCGGCACGCCATGGCGGATTGGTACAGGGATCGCTTCGGGGTTGCGCTGGATCCCGATGATGAGGTTATTGTGACCATCGGGGCCAAGGAGGGAATAGCCCATTTGGTCTTGGCAACTATAAGCCCGGGCGATGTGGTGTTTGCTCCGAATCCCACCTATCCCATTCATCCCTATTCGGTAGTCATCGCCGGTGGCGACCTCAGGGGGATACCCATCGGCCCCGAGAGGGACTTCTTCGACGATCTCCTGACGGCTACCAAGCAAACATGGCCTAAGCCAAAGATGCTGATAATCTCCTACCCCCATAATCCCACCACCAACGTGGTGGATAGGGGTTTCTTCGAGAGAATCGTGGAGTTCTGCAAGGAACATGAGATGCTCGTTATCCACGACTTCGCGTATGCGGATCTGGTATACGACGGGTATGAACCTCCGAGCTTCCTCCAGGCTCCAGGCGCAAAGGACATAGGCGTGGAATTCTACTCCCTCACCAAGACCTTTTCCATGGCCGGCTGGCGGGTAGGTTTCTGCGTCGGCAACAAAGAGATGGTTACGGCGTTGCGGAGGATCAAGAGCTACCTGGACTATGGAGTATTCCAGCCCATACAGATTGCCGCAATTATTGCCCTGAAGGGCTCATATAATCCTGTGAGTGATATCGCCGATACGTATCGAGCGCGTCGGGATACATTGATCTCAGGCCTTGAGAGGATTGGATGGCACATAGAAAAACCGAAAGCCACTATGTTCGTGTGGGCCAAGATACCGGAAACCCATGCAGAGATGGGTTCTCTGGAGTTCGCGAAATTGCTCATCAACGAGGCCAAGGTGGCGGTGTCGCCGGGTATAGGATTTGGCCAGTACGGAGAGGGCTATATTCGCCTTGCGCTCGTTGAGAACAAACACAGGATTAACCAGGCCGTACGGGGTATCAAGAGGATTCTTTAGTTCTGTCCACTGTAAGTTCACATATATCTGAAATCTCGCGAGGCTTCTCATCGAACCAACGAGGCATGATGGTAACGAAAAATCCTAAATTCGAATTTCAAAGTATCTATAGGTGCTGGATTTAATTTCAAAGAAAATTTGGCAAAGATTTTGATATCTCAGCTTATATAAACGGCTAGCGGGGGGATACATAAATGCCCAACTTACATGTTGGCCTTATTGGCTTCGGGACTGTAGGGGCGGGCACGGCGGAGATCCTCGTCAACAATCGCCAGTTCATAGAGGATAGGGTTGGCGGGGAGATCGTGCTGAAGAGGATCGCGGATCTGGATATACGCTCAGACAGGGGCGTGCAG
>Ga0180301_10001499_pt1 | contig 18449 bp, 22 predicted proteins | sample GuaBasSediGuay16_FD_121797 | JGI IMG/M metagenome (GOLD analysis project Ga0180301, IMG submission 121797) | Subseafloor sediment microbial communities from Guaymas Basin, Gulf of California, Mexico - Guay16, Core 4569-2, 12-15 cm | ecosystem: Environmental > Aquatic > Marine > Hydrothermal... | reverse complement strand
GTCTTAATGGGTGAATAGCACTTACTATTGCATCTCTAGTACTATACATGCTGTACATATGTGCTGAAAGTACTTCCCACTCCTCTCTAGTTAACTCCGTCAGCGGTTTTCCGAATAGCTGTCTAGATATCCTGCATGCTGTTCTAAGTCTTGTTAGCCTTGAGTAAGTAGTTACATTACTAGCTTGGTTTTTCACGTAGTATGCCCTTATCTTTAGGAATACTGGGTACTCCTCGGGAAATTCCTCTCTAACCTCCTTCAGCAAATTATCTACACGCACCCTATGTAGCTCATCAATATAGTTTGTCGTAATGCTAGCTCTCACTAGTACTCACCTCGATGGCTCCTCAGTATAAAAGGGTAAGCTGGGAGTATTTAAGGGGGTAGAAATTCTGATGGGTCTCTGATGGCTCCAGGTCTGTTCATCGCTGATGATCAGCTGAGACAGGTTTTTTCATCCCACTAGGTCAAACCCGTGGATTCATCATTCCTCGACATAATTTAGTATTTTGTGAAATGTATTCCTTTTACAGTATGGACAGTAGTGGTAGAAGCTATTAAACTCTTTGTCCAGAGGGAAGCTAATATATAATTTCCACTCTTTACCGCATTCCTTACATTGAAGCTTCCAGTAAGTCATGCTAAGCTCGCCTCTTTCCCTTTAAGATGCCTTTATCTAGTAGTAGTTTTAGTGCCCTTCTTAAAACATTCCTTATAATGTATCTCTTATTAACTGATCCAAAGATCCTTGTGGCTGTAGCCCTAATACTAGCAGTCTTTGTAAGATCTAATAAGATCATCCTGGCATTATCGTCCAACTCGTCGCCGAGGTATCGGAGAGCGATCCTTGCTACATCTACAGGATTAAGGCCCATGTAGGGTTCGCTCGTATCAAGACTATCTAGCTTCTGCAGTAACTTAAACTCTATGATCGTCATCCACTCGTTATCCTCTATACCTGGATACACTTTTTTTAACTCTCTTACAAGCTCCTCTTTTGAGTTAAATCCATCTTTCCGTGCATCATCATCCGTTAATTCGAGCACTCGTTTGTGGTATACTCTCTCTATCAATACCTTAGCTACAGGTTTACCACCACCATGGATTATTACTTCTCTATACTTTGGCTTAACTATACCTCTCCTAATAGTCGCTGTTTTCCTGCCTTCGAGTATGTCCTTAACATACTGTCCTTTAACCATTAGATGCCTACCAAGAAATTTTGCTTTAACCATGTAAACACCGGATACGAACCTTACGCTTGATAGCTGAGTATAGGTCTTGCACTAAGATATCTAGGCATAGGTAGCGGCGTTTTAGGGTATCCTTTTACCTCCTCCTCTAACATGTTAATGAATTCTTCAATATTCATTACTATTTGATCATTGGTTCTCCTTACACGGACATTGATCGTATTGCTCTTTACCTCTCTTTCCCCAACAACTACTATGTACGACACCCACTCACGGCCTGCATCACGTATTTTCCTACCTAGACTCTCGTCACGGTCATCAATATCTACTCTAAACCCATGTCTAGCTATTTCATCTGCTACCTTCTCGGCATAATCTAGATAAACTGATGATACAGGAATTACCCGGACTTGGATAGGTGTTAACCAAGTAGGTAGGTATGGTGTTCTGCCCTGCTTCTCCATCAATGCTGCTGTGTCAAGAACTGCGTATATATATCTCTCGATCCCGCCTATAATTGCTGTATGGATTATAACGGGGTGCTTTTTTTCACCGTTTTCATCAGTATACGTTATGTTAAATCTAGCACCATTACCCACATCTATCTGGAAAGTAGCTATTTCGCGGGGTCTACTAAGATTATCTATTATATGGTATTCTACGTTAAGAACCCAATAGTATGTACCAGGCGGTATTACAGCAATAAGTACTGGATATCCTTCATTCTTAATAAATCCTAATAGCTCGTCTCGATGCTCATTGAAGAAGTCCTCCGTTATGTTATAGAGGGCAACATATCTTCTACCAAGCTTACTTATTTCTTCTAGAATCTTTCGCTGAACTTTCATGGAGATCTCTATAGCTTCACTAAGATCTCGTGTTAGTATATGAAGGTCAGGCATATAGAATTTTCTCAGACGAAAACATAGACTTAGTTCCCCACGTTGCTCGAGTCTATAGCTATCAGCTATCTCGAATACCCCAAAAGGCAAGTTCTTGTAACTTATGATCCAGTCTCTAAGCATAGCGAATTGCTGATGACAGGCTGCATAGCGTAAGATGTATCTATTACCATTAACCCTAACTTCATATAACCGATCACCAAACAGCATTGCATGCTCATATACAGGTTTTTCAGCCATGTTAAACATATTTGTACCCATAACCCTATATATTGGTATACCAAGTTCTCTCGCTATTTTCCATGAATACTCCATTACAGCTTCCATTATGGCTACGGCATGCGGACCGTATCTCATGTGTCCATGGTCGCTCATAAACTCCCATTCAAATCCGAATTTCTTACAGTACTCATTAACTCTATTGACACCGCCAGGGAGCTCTTTACCGAAAACCTCTTTATCAACCAAGATCTTTAGATCAGGATATCTTGAGTAATTAAACTCCTTTGGAACATAGATACCGCCATCAGGTGTTAGAACATAATATTTCTTCTCAAGAACTTGTCTTACCGTACCAGCCTCGGCTTTTATGGTTCTAGAGAGCTCGCTTAAAGGATGGCCGTAGCATTCAAGTACAAATTCTTTGTACCACCCGAATGGCGCTCTTCCTACTTTTAGATTACCCAGGCTAGAGCGTAGCTTTTTCTCTAAGAGCTCTAAGATCTTTATAGCACGACTGGGGGCTGCAAGGTCATTAGATAAGTGCGCATAAGGATATATAAGTATAGCCGATGGATTAATCTGTTCAGCCACCTTGGCTATCTCCTCAATAGCATTGCTAATTACTGCTTCACTATCGTTGCTCTCCACAGTCGTAAAAACCACTAATACGTTAACGTAATCTCCCTTTTCCCGGCCAGTAGGATTTTCTGGGCTCTGAATAGCCGGTTTCACTGTCTTATACGTGAATTTTTTAGCATGAATTAGTAACACTCTCATACTACAGCACCACTAGACTTAGATAACTGATTCCTGTTCAAACTTATTTTTCTTCTCTCCCTTTGGCGTATATGCTTGCTGCGGTTGCAGAGGCATGGGCAGTGGAGGGGGAACTCCTAGTGAACGGGCTAACACTATTGCCTCAGCTATGGAGTTTGTCAATATTGCCTGCATAACTGGCATTGGCAGCTTTTTACTGCGTACGCCCTTCTCTAGCTCAGTAATTTCCTTCTCATCTCCACTAACAACTACTGCTTGACCTTTAAACGTGAATTGCACTACTGGCGGCGTTGATGCTATAGAGAACACAAAGGGTAGTATATACTGATTCTCTTTACGGAAAGGTTCGGAAGCTGGAACTGTAAGATTTATACTAAACTGTATACGCGGTGGAAGAGATGTAACTAATCTTTCGGCACTAATACTGGTAAATCTTACTGAGACTGTAAGCAAACCCAATAGCACCTAGAGACAGCCTTAGCTATTATTATCTATTAACACGCTTTATAAGGGATGACCTATTACTCATGAAGTTATAAAGGGCTCTACCCTAGATATATCGTGGGGAGATGGGATGAGCGAGAAAACTAGGAGTTTAAGGCTAAGAGACATACCAGGGGTCACGCCGACAATAGCTGAGAAACTAGAATCAGCTGGTTTTACTAACCCGTGGGCAATAGTCGTAGCTAGAGTTGAGGAACTGGCTGAAAGAGCTGGAATACCGCAGTCTACAGCTGAGAGAATAGTGACTAACACTAGAAAGCTACTAGGCGTTACTTTTCGAACCGCTAAAGAAGTGAAGATGGAGAGACTCAATATTAGAAAGATAACAACAGGTAGTAAGAACCTAGATGATCTACTAGGTGGCGGCATAGAGACTAAGACTATAACCGAGTTCTACGGCGAGTACGGAACAGGAAAAACCCAGATCTGCCACCAGCTCAGCATAAATGTCCAGCTATCCCCGGAAAAGGGAGGTCTTAGCGGAAAAGCCGTGTACATAGATACTGAAGGAACTTTTCGATGGGAACGCATAGAAGCCATGGCCCGCGGCGTAGGACTAGATCCTGATGAAGCCATGGAGAACATCTACTATCAGCGAGCATACAATAGTGATCACCAGATGGCCATTGTCGAAGAACTATTCAAGTTTGTCCCAGAGAATGATGTAAAATTAGTAGTTGTCGACTCTGTTACAAGCCATTTCAGAGCAGAATACCCTGGTAGAGAACATCTCGCCGTAAGGCAGCAGAAACTAAATGCGCATCTACACCACTTAGTAAAGCTTGCCGAGATCTACAACATAGCCGTCGTAGTCACTAACCAGGTTATGGCTAGACCAGATGTATTCTATGGAGACCCCACTCAGGCGGTTGGAGGCCACGTATTAGCCCATACACCAGGAGTAAGAGTACAGCTCAGGAGAGCTAAAGGACATAAAAGAATAGCACGCGTAGTAGATGCCCCACACCTACCAGAGGGAGAAGCAGTATTCATAATAACAGACGAGGGAATCAGGGATCCTGAGGAGTAGTTATTTTCGTAAGAACAGAGCCAGCGGGGCATCACCTACCACTAAGAATACGATCAAGCCTACCAGCAGAGGCACTATATAGGGGATACCATAGGTTACCCATATGTAGTCATTAGGCGATAAAATGCCCTCCTCTAGGAGTTTCTGTACTTTTGCCTGGTGCTCCCAATACTCTTCTCCCTCAACACTAAATGTTAAACGGTATTTCCTAGTAAGCTTACCTTCCTTAACTTCGAAAATAGTTAGTGGATAATAGTGCTTAGATGAGAGGTAGCTTTTAATACTCATAGGCCTACCGGTGAGTACTAGGACCAGTTTCTTAACTAACGGTAAATCTCTAGGTATAGCTTTGCGGTATATAATCGATACCAGGAATGATCTAGAAGCACCAATTAGAATAGAAATGAAAGCTGAGTAAAGTACTATTAACAGAACGGGAGGAAGACGTAATATATTCCCCATTTCGTAAACTACAATGCTATATACGTCCGGTGTAGGTAGCAAAAGAGCAAGCTCAGTAATAACAAACACATCCGCCTTACCTACAAGACCCATTAAGTACATTATACTAAAAAGACCTGTACCCGAGAAAATAGATAAAGACGTATACACCACAATAGCTGTGATCGAGCTAGGCTGATTAGATAGCTGTACAGCAATAGTTATAGCAAATAGTGCTAAAGATATGTAGAAGGACCCCCACACATGTTTATCAGGTATTTCTCTGTATTTAATATCGTATATAGAGAACCACGACAAAACCAATACGGCAAAACATACACGTATAGTTAGCAGTAACGAGGCGGCCTCCATGGATAGAAAACCCCTATTCCTAGACCTAAGTATTAAGAGCAGGAATTTAAAAGCTATAGCTAAAAGATTAGAGCTCTCACGATTTAACGAAAGAAAATTCCCTATTTACTATTTCAAAGAAGGAGAATTGCTCTACAAAGTGATCACCATTAAGCCTCCCACTACAGAATATGTTGAAGAAATCCGGTTTGACGAATTAAGCGGGTTAACGTACAAGATCAGAGAAGCTGTATTGAAAATAGCTAGACAGGATTTCCTAAGAATATATTGGAGTAGATCGTGGTACAGGGTGAAGGTAAATTATTCGCCTTTTACTATTAGAATACTAATCGATATTGGAGAATAATGGGATGTAATCAATGCGGGAATTCGAAATATTATGGAACCCCTGGAGATACGCCTATGTATCAAGTGCATCAAAACGTGATAAGACATGCATATTCTGCACCCTTCCTCGAAAAGAAGATAAAGAAGCATACATAGTGTATAGAGGAAAATATGCATACATAGCGCTTAACGCCTATCCTTATAATAGTGGCCATATAATGATTATTCCTTATAGACACCTTGCCAGCATCGAGCTTTTAAATGCTGAAGAACTGGGAGAAGTGCTAGAGCTTATTGTTAAATCCGTTAAAGCTCTTAGAGAGAGCTTTAACCCAGATGGATTCAATATAGGAATAAACATAGGCCGTGCAGCTGGAGCTGGTATAGCCGATCATATACATGTACACATAGTTCCTAGATGGGTAGGTGATACAAACTTCATGGCAGTTATAGCATCGACAAAAACTCTGCCTATAAGCCTAGAAGAATCGTACAAATTATTAAGGGATGCTTGGAAGAAATTATATGGTGAATGAAGACGCCCTCGATCACTGAGAAATGATGATGGCAGGGGTTTAGCTGATAAATGATAGATAGAAGTGATCTTAGGATTGTAGAGAAATATACCTTCCTAGGAAATACTAGATACCGAATCCATATAATTGGAACAAACATAGTATTCAATGTTAAAGCGTCCACGGAAGAAGAAGCATTAGAGAAAGCAAAGAACTTAGCGGCTAAAATGGGGATAACTAAGGAAATCGTTGAAAAGATCAGGGAGAAAGTTAAACAAGCTGAACAAACATAGTAGATTAACTGATGAAGAGACTTGCCCCCCAAGGACTTTTAAGGGATGAAGAAATTACCGCGAACAGATCATATCTTCTTAGCTCGTTTCTTATCCAGCATCTTAAGCTGTTCTACTAAATCCTCGTGTATTCTCTTAATGTGTTTACCGAGATCGCTATATGGCGTGGTCTCTAATAGTATTCTAAGAAACTTAGAGGCACATTTACTACTGTGGAACGATAGCAACATATCCTGGTATTTGATTATAATGCCCTGGCCTTGTGGAAAAACTCTCCCACATACTATGCATCTGTACTTTTCTCTTCTCATCTAGCACACCCTTGTAAAGCGTTCTAGGAGTAATTACTAGCAGGTATCTAAACCCAGATCGAAGAGTTTAGATCTGAGCTGTGACGATGCATCAGAATACAGTCTTATCCGAGTACCGCTTCCACTTTTCTCTCGTACCTCTACATATCTTGCCGAGGAGTTGTGTTCTATACAGTATTTTTTGCTAAATTCTACAAAGAACTTATCATTAATTACCACGCCGCGCTTATATACGATGAACCTCTGAGGAAGCAGTATATTCATGAATTTCACCTTACTCATAATGGCTAGTCGCATAAGTGTTAGGATTCCGAAGATAAATTCGTACATTATGAGGATTGACAAAAAGCTAGCAAGTATCTCGTTATTAGTTAATTCGATTAGTAGATTCCAAGTCATTGGATATATCGTTGAGTTATAGAATGGGAATAGTATAAGTACAAACAACGATAGTAGCAGGAGGCTAAACGATGCTGTTACTTGTTTTTTCAGCTCGTTCATGAGGTTCTTATCAAGCATAGCAACCTTCATTGCATTAGGTTCTTTGAATAGCGGGGGTCCTAGTTCTTTCTTTGGCGGGATCTTATCCCATGTTTTTGATTTTTTAAACATAAAACCCATGATAGCTATAAAGTACAAAATGAACACTATAGTGCGATACTCAGGGGGCAAGAATGTAGATATTAATGACATTACTAGTATGCTGGCTTGGCTTAAACCTACTGTATATTTCCTTGAAGGCTGCCGCATCATCTCTATTCACTCAAATTACTACTCATTGTGAAATAGGGTTTTACTAGTATAAAAATATAGGAGTAAATTAAGTACTTAATAATCTTGGTGATGACTCGCTACTCACGGATCGGTGAAGAAGGTCCGTGTTACTGAAGAATAGGCGATGAAGTTGAGGGAGTAGCTGAATATGGTAATGAAGAAGTTATCCCCGACCGAGCCATTAGTAAGCTTCGTTATTACCATAGAATCACCCCCCGATACACCTATAACGAAAGTAGAGAAAATTGCACGTACAAAATACTCTATGAAGACAGGGTTCGTCGCACCCTACACCATCGAGATAAAAACATCGTCCCTATTCAAGGAATACACTACTATGCTAAATAGAGTACGCGAGATTCTGCATATAATACCCAATAATTCTTCTGTATGCATAGAGTACTGGGTTTTAGCTAAACAGTATCCTTGTCCATGCACAGATTCTAGTAAATATAAAGAATATAGGAAAATGTGTATAAAAAATTTACTCAATAAAACACTTTATATCTACTGTAATGAACGAGAAAACTATGTATCTATAAGAGTATTCAAGACCAAGCCAGTTTCAGAACCAGACCCCTTGATTGTAACTAAAACAGCTTTTCTACACTGTGGTACTCCAAAAAACGTTTTAGAAAATATTTCCTCTATAGAACAGGATATAAAGTTAATAAAACATGCTATAAATAAAATGTTCTCAAGTGATGACCGCCCTATCCCTAGACCTCAGGGATGAAGCCCCGAACCCAGACTGACTATATCTAGGTCACGGTAAAACCTTTATAACTGGCAAGTAGGGATTTCAGGAATTTTGCATCCTGGTACATATAGACGTTATTGAACATAACATAGCCTGTATTAAACGATGGTTCTGACAAGATTTTTCCAAGTTTTTCAAAGTCTGCTACTGTGTATTTGTACTTATAGTTTATTTCCTTTTTTCCTATTCCATGGAGCCTGGTATAGAGTAAACCTTTAGGCATGTGAACAGGCTTCCTCTTAAATAGGTCAGTTATATGCAGTATATTCCACTTCTCTAAGAGTTGCTTTAGCGTAGTGGTTTGTTCAGCCCAGATCCCTCGGGGTTCCCAGGCAATAACCAGGTTCTTAGGAGCCATGGATACCGCGTTTTCGAAGAACTCGTTGATCCACCTAATGGATTCCTCACTATAAGGCATACTAGCCGGCGTTTGCAACACAATTATACGCGTTTTTAACGCGTTAGCAACTTCAAACACTTTTTCTAATGCAGTTAGGTTCTCGCGTGTAGGTTTTAAGTATCCATACTTAGTCTTATCTCCTTGGATTTTTCCTCGGATCTTCCTCCAAGTAGGCGATGTAGCGGGATGCGTTATAACCTGCCATGCTTTAATAGTGAACTCGAACTCCTCGGGAGCTTCCGACCTTATTTTTTTACACCAATCTATCCTGGGGAGATCGTAGAATGTGTTCTGTAGCTCAACAACGCTAAATTCGCTGAAATACCTTTTACGCGATACAGGGAATCCACAACAGCCTATCTTCAACTCCTTCATAAAATCAACCACTATTAACCAGTAACTTCGGCGATGGATATTTCTTTAACAGATTCAAGCCCATTTAAAACCTCGTGCAGTTCATGCGAGGTCGAAATAAGAGATTTAGATAAATCGGCTATGATAACGCATTCACCAATTTCACCACGTTTTATTACTACGCATTTGAGGGCGATAATATCTATTCCTTGATCGGCGAGGGTTTTAGAGATCTCTGCTACCACCCCTGGCCTATCGTCAACTGCTACGGAGATCTCGACTATTCTGGCTTTATCTGGTATTGGGGAAATAAATACTCTTTTCTCATCGATATCGGCAACTAGAAGTACGTTCATTCCTTCCTTGATATCAAGGGCTTCGCGTATAGCTAGTGGAATCGTTATCCTACCCTTTGAGTCTACTTTAACTAATTCCTTAAATCTCATCGAGAACACCTAGTACCAGGATACAGTATTTATTTATAGTGTTAGTATGATAAATACCTAATTCTTAAAAACTAGCACCAACTAATGGGTAAGGAAGATGGGTCAACACTTCTATTTTACTAGAATACCCCTTTAACCTGTTCCTCCATAGCTCTCCTAACGCCAATACTACAATAATGCTCTCTACACGAGTACGCGCTTTTTCTAGCATAGTCAGTATAGTTTCTAGCGTACGTCCCGTATAGACTACATCAGCTAATACTAGCATGTTATCTCTCCTATTAACTAGATCTCTATCTATGTATAGGGTTTCAATATCTTTAGGTGATCTGGTCACTACACCCGAGTAGTACTGTATTCCTGGGTAAGCTTTCTTCTTTACAAGTATTATAGGAACATTCATTTCTATACCAACCATTGTTGCAAGAGGCATTACGGACTCTGCAGTAGCTATTATCTTCGTAATGTTCTTATTAGATAGTTTAAGCGAGATAATTATTGTAAGCAGTCTTATTACGTATGGATCCTTCAAAACCCTAGATAGATCTATGATGTTACTTCTCTCTTCCTCCACGAGTTTTCTAAGTAAATAATCTAAATCTATAGATAGCAATACCTTAGCTAGGATTTTTACAGCCTGTTCATAGCTAGGCACAATATTCCCTCTAACATATCTGCATAGAACAGACTCGGGTACTCCGGTTAACTCGTTAAGGATCTTATACGATAGGCTAGGCTTAAGCAATCTAAGGATCTCGTTAGCCAACAGCCTGATCTTAAGTTTGTTCAGCTTAGGCATTGAGAACGCCCTATTTATTGCTGAGACGAATTCATCAACTATAGCTTTACTAGGTCTTCTTAGTACAACCGATCTAGCCTTTATTCCTCTTCTACTCATAGACTACACCATCCAAATATTAAATCGGTTGATTAAATCATTAAAACCTTACTAGATAAATACTTTACGGACAAGGTCTCTGTTTCAACAGCTAATACGTATAACAAATTTATAAACAGGAATGAGAATATGGGGATTTAGGGATGAACGAGGTTTTAAGTCCTGATAAGTGACGAGAAACCCACGCGGTGACCCTTCATAAATCAATACAGGATAAGCCAGATCGAGCCAGAGCTCCATCGTTTCAAACTCCCGGAGAAACTCTTAGAAAAGGCAGTTGAGGAGAGCCTATTTACCGGTGAACCATATATTCTAATATGTAAGACTTGTTTAAAAGAGTACAAACTGTGCTTAGTGCTGCAGATATTGCCTGTAGAGAGAAGAGAGTTCTCTATAAAGTTTAAGGGAATGATCATATCGATGAGTAAGGACAAAACGCTAGATAGGCAAGTACAGGAGATCATTAGAAGATCCTACACCATAAAATATCATAGAGGTACGGCCTCTTTTTATATACCACCTGTTTTATCGAGATCCTTATACATAAGTATTTGCGGAGGAACTGACTGGAAGGAAGCTGTAGTAGAGTCTCTCCCTATTGAAGATGCAATGGTGTATATGGAGGATTAGCTTTGATCACTATAAAGTCCAGGAAGTGGCTTGATGAGGCCGTGTTTAAAGAAATCCTGAGAATAGCAGATTACAAAGGATACATACAAGGAGAAGGCTCTATATTTATCTTTAACCTAAATAAAGCTCTAAGAAGCGGCTATATGTATGAAGACGTAGTATTATTGATACAAACCTATGGCTTAGAAATCGATAGGTCGGGGCTAGAAGAGCTTAAAAAACTTTATAGTGAAGTAGGGGTAACGCTTACATGGAATAAAGTGCAGGGACTGGTAGAAGTCTCTATTCCTTACCCCATATATAATAGAGTACGCGATGTACTAAGACGCGTTACTGCAAGATTTTCATCAAAGAGTAGAACAGGGTTAATCTTCAGAGTTCTTCCCTATTCCCTCTACGTGATTAAAGAGGAGATCGAAAAGCTAGGAATCAAGATCATAGATAAAGATGATCTTCTTAGAGATAAGCCCCTGCCAATAAGCGCCAAGCTTACGAATATAAATCTCAGAAACTACCAAGTAGAAGCCCTGGAGAAGTGGATCAACAATGGATACAAGGGCATTATCGCGCTTCCAACAGGATCCGGTAAGACTATTATAGGAATAGCTGCTATAACCAAGACAAACGCTAGGACAATTATAATAACGTATACAAGGGAACAGATGTTTCAATGGAGAGACGCCATCATTAAATATACCAATATAGAGCCATACCTTGTAGGGCTAATGTATAGCGAGGAAAAGAGGCTAGCTCCAATAACCATTACCACGTACCAAAGCGGTTTTAGATTAATAAACGAGGTTTCTCCCTTCTTTGATTTTCTACTAGTTGACGAAGTCCATCACCTACCAGCAGAGAAGTTTAGATACATCGCATTACACAGTATTGCAAGATACAGAATGGGTTTATCAGCTACGCCTATAAGAGAAGACGGTAAACATGAAGAGCTCTTTCCACTGCTAGGCGGAATAGTGTACTACAGATCTCCAGCAGAACTTGCTAAAATGGGGTACTTAGCTCATTATAAGATCTACACTATTAAAGTTAAATTAACGCGTGAAGAGAAGAAGCTCTTCGAGGATCTAAGAAAACAGTATAGGTCTTTGATAGGCTACTCCAGTTTTCAAGAAGTCCTCGAAGCTGCTAAGAGAGGGAATGAGCAAGCTAAGAAAGCTCTAAGGATACATAGCCAGTTGAGAATGCTTATGGCTAGGTCGAAGGCTAAGATCGATAAAGCTGTTGAAATAGCTAAAAGAGAGCTGAGCAGAGGATCAAAAATAATAGTATTTACGCAATACGTTGATCAGGCTAAAACGATCAGCAGAGCTCTAAACGCCTATCTACTAACTGGCGAAGTACCGGTTGACGAGCGTAAACGCGTACTCCACGACTTCCGCGAGGCTACTAGCGACGTATTAGTTGTAACTACTGTTGGTGATGAGGGGTTAGACATACCTGATGCAAATGTAGGCATAATAGTATCGGGAACAGGGTCGCGAAGACAGTTTATACAGAGACTTGGTAGATTGCTAAGACCCAAGGGAGGAGACGTTGAGGCACGTCTATACGAAATAGTTCTTGAGAGAACCCCTGAGGAAGCACAAGCTCGTAAGAGGAAGAAATGGGATATAAACAATTTTCTACCCTAGCAATAAATCTAGTAGTAGCCAGGCAATATACTCTTTGATCAACTGACAGTTCTTCGATATATTGATTTTTATGTAGTACTTCGTCTTTCCGACTTCGAGTACAGCTACTTCTATGTACTCGCCTTTTTCATCAATAGCATAGCATAGCAACCGCTTCATCAGTTTCTCACTAGATGCTTTCCTAAGAACTTCTCTATATACGTTATTGAATGGTAGAATCCGACCAGCCCAAGAATACGGTGCATTGATGTAGTCAAAAACGTAAATGTCACGGCAGCTAAATCCTTCACATCCAAAGTCTAGCAAAATGTGGTTATACTCGATTCTCTCTTCACCACACTCCTCTACCACTCTATTGATCTTAGCATAGATGTCCAGATAACCTGTTATACTGAGAACAGCCGTATCAATCCAAGAGTCAATGTCTATCGTATATATCTCTAAGCACTCATGTTTAGATGCTAAGACCTCAACAATGTTTTTAGAGGGGTGTTCTATGATCAAGGAGAAGGGGGGTACTGCGTATTGCTGTGTCCTCGAAGCCCCTGAAATTTTCCCATAAATATACCCCGGCTTAACAGATACTCTTACACTATTTATCCCCACTTCTCCGAGCGCTCTGAAAATGGATATAAGTTCTTCTCCTCTACACCCGGAGGCGCACACCACTATTGATCCTTGTTTCACCCTTCCCATAACCTATCATCCAATTTTACAAAGTATTTTACAAAGCCATATATACTAGTATACATTGAAGGGTCTATAGCGAGGATCATACGAGTACATACTCATAAGGTAACTAGTAGGGAGACAGGCTTGGAGCGTTGTGGGAAGTGGAAACGACTACTTAAGAAAAGAGAGCTCTTAGCATACTATTTGCTCTGTAGAGAGGATGGAACAAAATGGAACATTGGAGATGCAGTTGATGTATTAGTTAATTCCCTATATTTAACGCGTAAAACAGCTTTCTCGGTAATCAGGAGGTTAAAACGTATGAATCTTCTAGTAGGCGATACGCCTATGGAGTATAGATGTGTAGGGTTCTTAAACTACATCGAAGAGTTATATAAGAACTATATTTGTAGAAAGAGGAAGCGACTAAGCCCTGATAAAGGCACTGTATAGTAGGAAAAACCGTTTTAGCTCCTATTAATACTGAGCATTCGATTATCCTTACTCTTTAACCTTTAATTTGATTTCGATAATGCTTACTCTAGTCTCGTGTCCCTGTGGATTAGTTACTGTTTGGCTACCTATTTTGATATCCTCTACATCTAGTTTACCCGGTAGGAATCTGTTCCTTACAATCTCTACGGTATCTACTGCTTTGCTTATAGCACGTCCTCTAGCTTTTACTATTATCTCTTTAACTCCCTGGTGTATTAGGGTTAGCACTGCTATTACATAGTTCATTACAGGTTTTTTACCGACTAATACGGTGTTTGCAGTCTGTGGCTCTGCCTCGGACATACTAGAGTACCCCGACACTATTTTGTCTATCGAATTTACTAGAGTACCATAATCCGTGAAACTTATTTAAAAGCTTTTCTATGGCACAGGATCGGTATAAACTTAGTGATACACTCTCTCCTGGTTTAATATAGCTAACCAACTACCCATTCCTTCTACGGGGAGGAATAGTGGAGATCAAGCTAAATCCCATATACAGCGGTATTTGCCCTATTTGTGGAAGGGAAGCAGACGCTGAATCTATAATTAAGCATAACATGTGCACTAGGTGTTTTAGCGAGAAACAAAACGTTCCTGGAGGACTCCTCCTCCACAAATATTTTGAAGAAGAGCTCGAGGACTTTGAAGAAGTATTTGAAAAACTAGTAGGGCATAAACCCTGGGGAGCGCAGAAAACATGGGCTAAACGACTACTGGATAGAGAGAATACTGTCATAATAGCGCCTACGGGTATGGGGAAGACAACGCTCCTGCTCGTATACTCTATTTATAGTGCAGCTCGGTATGGGAGGAAGATCCTGTATTTAACCCCTACTAGAGCTTTAGCTAGGCAAGTATACAGCAAGCTCCACACACTAGCCAGTAAGTTGAGAAAACCCCTCTATATATTGATCTACGACTCTAGCGCTAGCAAAAAAGCTAGGGAAGAAGTACTAAGTTCTATGAGGACAGGGCAGTTCGATATCCTTATTCTAACAAATAATTTCATGGTTAAGAACACAGAGATAATTCTCAGTTCAGGAATAGACATAGTCGTAATAGATGATGTTGATTCACTGCTTAAAAGCGATAAGAATGTTAAGAAGCTATTAAAACTAATAGGCTATAATGAATCCATAGTTGAGAAAGTAAAGGAAAAACACCGCATTCTATGGAGAGCTTTATTCTCTAAAGCAATGAATCGCGAAGATCTTTACGAAGAATATATCCGGAAACTCGTAGAAATAGAGGCAGAGCTAGAAGAACTAACAAGAACTATAGAGGTAAAACAAGTAGTGATAGCTTCTGCTACTGGAAAAATGCGAGGAATATATGCCAAGATCCTGAGAGATCTATTAAGAGTAGATATATCGGGTATAACCGTATATGGAAGAAACGTAACAGACACGTTTATGTACATAGATCACACGGATTCCACGGCTATATACAAAGTAATAGAGAAACTGGGACCCGGCGGCTTAATCCTGGTAAGTCCTAGACACCCATTTAAGGACTCTCTGGTAAAAATTGCTAAGAATATAGAGACTAAGCTAGTTAGTAGCGGGTATAGAGTAGGCTATGCAGAGCCGGGGTCGATCGAGAAGCTAGTCGAGGGAAAGTTAGATTTCATAATCGGGAGTTCTAGCTATTACGGAGTAAGCGTTAGAGGGATAGATGCACCCAGAACTATCAAGTACGTCATATTCCTCGGTACTCCAGTCTTCACCCTCGATTTAGGGACTATGCTAGCTTCACCTAAGATCCTAATAAGAGCCGCTCTCTACCTCTACGAGACAACAATGGATGAAAAGTACCGTAAAATAGCGCTGGACATCAGGAATAAAGTATTCTCGCTCACACCGGGCGAGATCAAGATACTATCTATGCTATTAAGAGGTAGACTAGAACTAGAAGATGTGGAGAACGCGAAAATCAAGGAGATCTATAGCGAGCTAAGGGAGTACTATAACACTGTTTCAGAAAAAATAAAGGAAATAGTAAAGGCTAAAACAGTTGTAGATATGGGTACTATAACGTTCTACTACTCAGAGAAAAACCGGAAATGGTATGCAGTAATACCTGATGCATTAACTTATATACAGGCTAGTGGTAGGACCAGCCGACTGTACTTAGGGAGAATGACTCATGGTTTCTCGCTAGTAGTCGAGTACAAAGTTTTCGAAAACCTTGTAAAATCTCTTGACTTAAGACTAGGGTTTTACACGAATACAAAACTATTCAAACCGATAGAAGCTATTGATTTAAACAAAGAAGCCAGGCTAATCGAGGAAACCAGGGAAAAGCTGGAGAAGGGAGGGATAAAGTATAGGAACATACTAGTAATCGTGGAATCTCCGACTAAAGCTAAGACTATAGCGAGATTCTTTGGTAAACCAGTGAGGAGGAGGATCGGATCGCTGAATGTATATGAAATACCGTTTATAAAGAACGAAGAAATCATACATTTAAATGTCATAGCTACTCGCGGCCATATATACGACCTCACGACAGATCCCAATGTGGCTAACTACGGCATAGATATAACAGAGTATGACATAATGCCGCGTTATGAAACAATTAAGAAATGCCGTATATGTGGATACCAGTTCACCTATGGCACACAATGTCCACGATGCGGTAGCAAAACCTATGTTGATTCAGCCGAAGTTGTAAATGCTCTACGTAAACTAGCCGGAGAAGCCAACGAGGTATACATAGCAACGGATCCCGATATAGAGGGGGAGAAGATAGCGTACGACGTATACCTTGCTATTAAAGGATTTAACAACAACGTATGGAGGATAGAGCTACACGAGATTACCGCTAAAGAGTTTATAAACGCTCTCACTAAGAGAAGGAGTATAGACTATAAGTTAGTAGAAGCAGAGATCTATAGAAGAGTCCTCGATAGACTCATAGGGTTTAGCTTAAGCCATAATCTATGGAGGAAGTATGGGAAAAACTGGCTCGGGGCAGGAAGAGTTCAAACTCCTGTTCTAGGCTGGATCATAGAGCGCTACAAGAAGTACTTAGAGAATAAGTGCAGGAAAATAGTCTACAGACTAACATCTTACCCAGGTATACATGTATCAACGTGTATACCAGTTGCTGATAAAGAGCTCTACAACGAGCTTCTATCTGCTACTAAGGCTGAGCTCATACTCAAGGAAAAGCGCGACGAACTAGTTAAGCCTAAACCACCCTATACAACAGACGAATTGCTTTCCGATGCTAGTAAGCTAGGCTTACCTGCATCAAAGACTATGAAGATCGCGCAAGAGCTATTCGAACTAGGATTGATAACGTATCACAGAACGAGTAACCACTACGTATCATCTACAGGAATATCTATAGCTACTAAGTACTTAGAGGCGAAAGGATGGAGTAGCTTAGCAAGACCAAGTCACTGGGGCGAGCACGGTGCACATGAAGCTATCAGACCGGTATATCCTCTAGACCCGGTGGATCTCGAGAAAGCTGTTACTGAAGGCGTCTTATCGCTTCCCATCCCATTAACAAAGCTCCACTACAGGGTCTATGGATTAATATTCAAAAGATTTATCGCTAGCCAGATGAAGCCCTATAGAATACTAAAACATGTTTACAGCGTATATGTGGGGAGACACCATATTGGAGACCTAGTTCTAGGGATACGGGTACTTGAAGATGGATTCAACGTCGTTTCTAAACCCCGGATATATCCGGAGCTAGAGAACGTTGATACCGTGTGTTCAGGTGTAGAGGTAGTATTCAAAACTATTGCGTCTAAGGTTAAGCTCTACAGCGAAGGCGAGCTAGTACATAGAATGAAGAATGAAAAACTCGGAAGACCTAGTACGTACGCTAAGATAATCGATAACCTCATAAGACATGGATACACCATTAGATCTAAGAAAATAGGGTACTTGATACCGACAAAGACGGGGATAGAAGTATACGATTACCTAGCAGGCAATTATCCAGACCTAGTATCAACAGCTACTACACAGGTTATGGAGGAATACGTAGACCGTATAGCGTGTGGAGAATTATCTGCTGCACATGCTATACTCGGTGTAGTCGAGGTTATCGAGAAGCACAACCTACCGTTATCTAGTAGAGAAGCCGTCTTCAGTACTTCCTCTTGACATGTATAGCTATAAATGGTTTAACCCTTCCTCCACGGCGTTCACTACCTATTTCAACGTTTAAAAGCTCTATACTATCCCCCAGCCTACTATATAGCTCGTTATAGATGTCGACAGCTTTGCTTATGTGAGCACCATATCCACGAATAATCACGGTATCTATACCCTCCTGAAAACTCACTATGATCTCAAATATGTAGTCATCGATCGACTTCTTACCAATATCAACCGTCTTCGTTAACCCAGTACTCATACACACTACCTCTACAACTATACTATGTCATAGAATCTATATCGGAAACTCTTTTATAAAAATATAGAGCACAACACTTCTAACCCAGTATACCAGTATAC
>Ga0180301_10001498_pt1 | contig 18451 bp, 16 predicted proteins | sample GuaBasSediGuay16_FD_121797 | JGI IMG/M metagenome (GOLD analysis project Ga0180301, IMG submission 121797) | Subseafloor sediment microbial communities from Guaymas Basin, Gulf of California, Mexico - Guay16, Core 4569-2, 12-15 cm | ecosystem: Environmental > Aquatic > Marine > Hydrothermal... | reverse complement strand
CTTATTGAGGTGGATTTTAAAAAAATAGGAGAAGGAAAACCAGGGGAAGTGACTCAACTTTTAATGAAAGAGTATGAAAAGGAGATTCTCAGCAAAGCAAATTTTCCAAGGTTTCTTTGAGCTGGAGAGCATTAGCCACCGCATAAGCATTGTAGTCATTGTTAAAGTAAATGTACACTTTTTTTACTCCCTGTGTTGAAAAGTTTTTTATTTTCTCTGCCCATTTTAAAATTTCTTCTTCTGAATAACAGGAGCCATAGAGAATTTCCTTTCCATGGAATCTGATATAAGCTATATCAGAGGTTATTTCTATAATCTCAGGAAGGTTTGGCATGCTGACGATACAGTAGGCCATCCTGTATTTTTTTAAAATCGAGAATGCATCAGAAGTAAACCAGCTTTCATTCCTGAACTCCACTGCTTGGTCGAGATTGGAGGGAAGTTTTCCAAGGAAATCTTCTAAAAGATTTAGATTACATTTTAGAGAAGGAGGGAATTGATAAAGTATAGCTCCCAGATTTTTTTCAAGAGGAGATATTCGGGTAAAGAAAGTTTCAATATCCTGTTTTACATCTTTTAGTTTCTTAAGATGAGTTATCCGGCGCCACATTTTTAAGGTAAATTTGAAGGTGGGTGGGGCTTTTTTAGCCCACCCTTTAACCATATTAGGAAAGGGAAGTCTATAGAAGGATGAATTAATTTCAACACTATTAAAAAACTTTGCATAATAATTAAACCATCTGCTTTTGTCCAGACTTTCAGGGTAAAATCTTCCCCTCCAGTGTTCATACCACCAACCTGATGTTCCGATTATTATTTCCATATCAACTTACCTTTTTTATTTTACCTTTAATTTGCAAAAGAGCAAATTATCCTGGGTTAAGTTAAGTATTGTCAGGGTTTTAATAAATAAATTCTTGCTGGTATTGACAGTAAAATGTGTATGACTATAATACTACTTGCAGAAAAGAAGGGAGGTGCGTTTTTAAAAAACAGGGTAAAATAAGGTATTTTTAGAGAGATAAAGGCACAAAGGCGTGCCAAAGTCAAAAGAAAGACGGAGGCGTCTTTCCTTCTCAAAGGAGAGGGAAAGGCGCCTTTTATTTTATATTAATAATTAAAAGGAGGGGATTGTGAATCTGCGAAGGCCCAATGCCAATGAGGCCACAGGAACCTTTAACAGGTCAAGAGATGTTGTCCCTCTGTCAGGTCTTTGCACCGTCTGTGTTGATGGGTGTCAGGGAGGATGCGAGGTATGGCTTGCTTCTTTTAGAGGTCGTGAGGTTATCTATCCTGGGCCATATGGAGAGGTAACCGCAGGTGCAAATAAAAACTATCCTGTGGATTACTCCCATATTAATATCCAGGGTTACGCTACCGGAGCAAAGGGCTTGCCAGAAGAGGTTGAAGCTGGACCTGACACAGCTGTTTTTCATAGTGTGAATACCGAGACAGAATATGGGTGGGAAAAGAAGGTTAAAATGCGTCTTCCTATTTTTACAGGAGCCCTGGGTTCAACAGAAATAGCAAGGAAAAATTGGGAACACTTTGCAGTTGGAGCTGCTATTTCAGGTATTACACTTGTGTGTGGTGAAAATGTCTGCGGGGTTGACCCTGAGCTTGAGCTTACCTCTGAGGGTAAGGTTAAAAAATCCCCAGAGATGGATCGGAGAATAGGGATTTATAAACGTTTTCATGAAGGATATGGAGAGATTCTGGTTCAGATGAATGTGGAGGATACAAGACTTGGAGTGGCAGAGTATGTTCTGGAAAAGCATGGGCTTGAGACCATTGAGTTGAAATGGGGTCAGGGTGCAAAAAGCATAGGTGGAGAAATAAAGGTTGACAGTCTTGAAAAAGCCCTGGAACTTAAGAAAAGGGGGTATATTGTCCTTCCTGATCCAACTCTTTCCTCTGTTCAGAGAGCATTTAAGGAGGGAGAATTTAAACAGTTTGAAAGACACTCTCGTCTGGGTTTCGTTGAGCGGGATACGTTCCTGAAAGAAATTGAGCGTCTGCGCAAGCTCGGGTTTAAGAGAATAACCTTAAAGACAGGAGCCTATTCTGCAAAGGAACTTGCCATGGCTTTGCGCTGGGGAGCAGAGGCAAAGCTTGATCTTATTACCATAGATGGAGCACCCGGTGGGACAGGAATGAGTCCCTGGCCAATGATGAATGAGTGGGGTATTCCAACTTTTTATCTTCAGTCTCTTGCCTACAGGTTTTGTAAGAGGCTTACAGAAAGAGGAATAAGAGTTCCGGATATTGCAATAGCTGGGGGATTTTCCACAGAAGATGGTGTATTTAAGGCAATTGCTATGGGTAGCCCTTATGTGAAGGCTGTTTGTATGGGAAGGGCTTTAATGGTACCCGGTATGGTAGGAAAAAATATTAAAAAATGGTATGAAGAGGGAAGTCTGCCAAAGAGGGTTTCAAGATATGGAACAAAGCCAGAGGAGATGTTTGTGTGCTATGAGGAGCTAAGGGAAAAATACGGCAAGGAGATGGAAAATATCCCTTGGGGTGCAATAGGTATTTACACTTTCTGTCAGAAATTTAAAATCGGGCTCCAGCAGCTTATGGCAGGTAGCAGAAACTTCAGTATTTCCACAATTTCTCGTCAGGACCTTATGGCTCTAACAGAGGAGACAGCAAAAATATCCGGGATCCCTTATGTCATGGATGCCTATAGAGAGGAGGCTGAGAAAATTTTAGAAGAATAAGATAACCTCCGATTTGCTCTAAAAACATTGCACATCCAAAAAAGAAGTTTATTAAAAGAGGTTTATTAATAAAAGACAGGGGTGTCTTCCAGAGGCGGAGACACCCTCTTTTTACCTCTCTCAAATCTTCAGGAAACTCTCGCATTTTTCGTCCTGAGAAAGAGCGAAAATTGGTTAAAAATTTATTTTTGCTAAAATATTAACAAAAAATAAGAGCTTTTTATTATGTTTGATTTTTTCTTTTTAGTAGCATTTGGTGCAGGACTTTTATCTTTTCTCTCTCCCTGCATTTTACCTCTCATACCATCTTATCTTTCTTTTATTACAGGGGTATCTGTTTTTGATCTTGTTGAAGATTCCAGAGGCTTTTCCCTGAAAAAGAAAGCTCTTATAAGTTCTTTTTTATTTGTACTGGGTTTTTCAACTATCTTTGTAGGATTGGGAGCAAGTGCTTCTTTTGTGGGTAAGACTTTGCAGAGATATCAAATTCTTATTTCCCGCATTGGAGGGTTTTTTATAATAATAATGGGTTTTTATCTCATGGGGCTTTTAAAAATATCTTTTCTTGATAAAGAAAAAAGAATACATCTTGAAAGGCTTCCCTTAGGCTGGTGGGGAGCTTTCTTTGCAGGAGCTGTTTTTGCGGCTGGATGGACACCCTGTGTTGGTCCCATTCTTGGTTCAATCCTTTTTTATGCAAGCACGACCTCTTCTTTAGCCAAAGGGATTGTTCTTTTAAGCTTTTACTCTGCAGGTCTTGCTGTTCCCTTTATTATTTCGTCTTTTGCTTTAGGTTTTTTTCTTGAGCACTACAAAAGATTTAAGAAATACATGAGGGTTGTGTCATTTGTAAGTGGAGGACTTCTCATAGTTATGGGTGTGCTTTTAATTTTTGGTATTTTTCCCTATCTTGGATTTTTCCTGTCAAAATAAATAAGGGGGTTTTTGATGAAAAAAATAAAAATTTTGGTAATTTTCTTAATGGTGGTTTTTGTTTTCTCAGGGGGTTTTCTCTTTTTGGCAGAAAAGGCTTTATCGTCTCAGGAGCAGGATGAAAAAGAAAAGGTGGTGCTTCCTGAAAAGAAGCTTAAAGAAGCCTTTGAAGCTTTAGGAATAAGAGTGGTTGAACCATCCCTGCCTCTTGAGGATTTTACCCTGGAGGATTTGAAGGGAGAAAAAGTGGATACAAAGTCTCTGAGGGGGAAATTTTTATGGTTGAATTTCTGGGCGACCTGGTGTCCTCCCTGCAGAATGGAAATGCCTTCCATGCAGAAAATATGGGAGGATTTTGGAGGAAAAAATTTTGTGCTTCTTGCCATAAACTTAAGGGAAGATAAGGATAAAGTTTTATCATTTGTGACAGAAAATGGATACACCTTTCCCGTAGTTCTTGACAGCAGTGGAGAGGTGGGAATGACCTATGGAGTTAGAGCTATTCCCTCTAATTTATTTGTGAGTCCCGAAGGTGAGATTATAGGTGCTGCAGTAGGAGCAAGGGATTGGGAAAATGAGAAATTTTACGAATTATTGAGAGAAATTTCTCTTTCAAATGGAAAAACCGGAGAAAAGGGCTAAGCTGTTATAACCTCGTATATTTTTTTTCCTATCACCTCCTGCGAGTAAACTCTTTTCACAACTTCTTTGTTTCTCTGAACAAGTTTTTTCCTTCTTTTTTCATCAAATAGCTTTAAAGTTGCGAGAATAGAGGTTTCATTACTCTCAATAAACCTTTCAACATACGCCGGGTCATCCAGTTTGAGTATTCTGGAAAGTCTTTCTTCAAGAGCCTCATCTGGATCCTTTTTTTCCTTTCCTATATCTTTGAAGTCTCTTCCTTCAACCAGCAAAGCAGTATAAAGATGTCCTAATTTCATCCCTGCAGCTTGAAAATCAGGAGTAATAGCAGGGATATTTCTTCCTATAACCGCTCTTTCAAGAATCCAGGGCTCTATGTAAACAAATCCAAATCCTTCGAGAATACTTGTTGTGATTACAAGTTCTGCTATTCTGTAGGCATCTCCAATACCATACTTTATTATTTTGTTTTTATCCTGAGGGTCATATTTTCTCTCCCATGAGACAAGTTCTTCAATACCTATTGTTGCAGGCAGGTTATATCTTTTTACAAATTCTATAAGTTTTTGCGCATATCGTGCATCCTCTCCTTCTTTTGGTTTAACACTTACAATTAGGTGGAACTTTTCTTTCAGTCTGGGGGAATTAGGTAGCTTTACTTTGGAGAGAGAATTAAAAAACTTTGTCAGAAAGATAGCTTCCTCCACATTTTTTCTTCGCACGCACCTCACAGGGTAGAAAATAAATTTTACAGAAGGGGAAAGCTTTTCTCTTTCAATTATCTTTTTTCTCAGCTCCTCACTCCTGTTATCAGGTGGAATAATGGATTCGTCCACCGAATGAGGTATATAATAAATGTTTTTTTCCTCTATTCCGTGTTCTATCAACCTCCACCAGTCATAGCGGTTTATAACTATATATTTTATATTGGGAAAGGCAGGGTAGAGGATAGAGTGCCAATCAGGGACTATTCCAAATCGACTGTAGTGAAATTTTTTTACATTGCGAAAGTTTTCCGGGCGCTGTTGAACAAAGTCATGAAAGCGATAGATAAATTTTTTGTTTTCTCTTGCAGCGAAGCTGTATTGAGTGTAAAGATAAAAAGCATAAGTTACAGCAGGATGAATTCCTATTCCAAGATTTTCAGCGATAACAACATCCATATCAGAGAGTTTCTCAATAAGAGTTTCAGCGATATTTGTCCCCTGCCACATGTAATCGTGCACCTGTTGCTCGGAAATGGGTTTCCCCCCAAATTGCTTTACTGCCTCTTGTGGATCAAACTCTTTTATTTCTCTGTATTCAAGAGAGGCAGGTTTTGGAGTTATAAACTCTCTGTAATCTTTTGCCAGCTTACCAAAGAGAGTGATTTTCAAATCTGGACATATTTTTAAAAGAGCTTTAACATTACGTGATATCACCATGTTTACCCCATCCTGGAAGCCTATACCGTAGTGACCTATACCAAGGTGAAGTCTTTTTTTCATAAAGTCGCCTCTTTTTTCAAGTCTTTTAAACTCTTTTTTTCACGAATTAGCTTTTCGTAGAGCTTTATATGTTTTTTGGCCACAATGCTCCAGCCTATTTTTTCCTTCACGTACCTTAAAGCTTTTTGGGAAAGCTTTTCTCTCAGGGTATCATCTTTTATGAGGGTAACTATGGCTTTCCTCAGTTCCTCGTTATCATCTGGTGGGACAAGTATTCCACCTCCGCTTGCTTCAATTTCTGCCTTCAAGCCTTCAAGAGAGGAAGCAACCGCCGGAACTCCAAGAGAAAAGGAATGGGCAAGGGTCCCACTTTGAGAGATAAAGGTGTAGGGAAGGACTGCAACATCAAAAGAGGCCACTACTTTCTCGTATTCCTCGGGAGAAAAATTTTTTATTATCACCTTTATTTTATCTTTATTTTTGCATTTTTCTACAAGAGATAAAAGTTTTCTCTTGTATTCTTTCTGAACCTCCTCACCTTCTCTTGCCTCTCCTGCAAGAATAAGATAGGTGTCAGATCCTGTTTTCTTTGAAATAGAGTCCCACATATTTATCACTCTGTGAAATCCTTTGGTGGGTGTAAACCACCCTATCATTCCTATAATTTTTTTCCCTTCAAGTCCTAAAGCTCTTTTTGCATCTTCTCTGGAAAAAGATACATTTTCCTTTGCTCCGTGAGGTATGATATAAAAATTATCTATTATTCTACCAAGATTTACATGGAGGGCTAACCACTGATGGTATTCGTGGACTATGCCTGCATTGATGACTCTCTGGATTATATCCAAAAACGTTTTTCTCTCTTCCCCAAGTTCAGAATACACAGAATGAAAAGTTACAACGATTGGAAAGTTTTCCTCAATTCTCCAGCGAAAAAGAGGTCTGAAAAGCCCCGCAGACCAGTCAGCATCTACAGAGTAAAGTCCGTATTCATGCTGAATATGCAAAATATCAGGATTTATCTGTTTTACCTTAAGATAGAGTTTATCCTGCCAGTCAGTTTCTTTCAGATTTATTACAGGATAAACGTTTTTCTCTCCAGGTTTTCCTCCATCTGTATGGCAGATGATGTGAACCTCAACTCCTTCTTTTTTAATAGCCTCCACAAGTTCTAAGGAATAGGTGGCTATTCCACAGGGACGAGATGGCCAGCTTGAAATCCAGGCTATTTTCATTTTTCTCTTCCTTTTTTGATGAAAATTCTATAAGAAGAAAGGTTTGTGTCAACTTAGCTTATCCTTTATATTTCTTTATTGACGCAAAGCGAGCAATTTAGTAAAATAATACCAAAAACTCCAGGAGATATCATGCCAAAAATTAGAACAGCTCTTGTTAGTGTGTGGGACAAAACAGGGATTGTCGGTTTTGTAAGGGAACTTTCAGGTATGGGTGTTGAGATAATTTCAACCGGTGGAACAAGCAGACTTTTAAAGGAAGCACAGATACCTGTAAAGGAGGTTTCGGATTACACGGGCGCAGAGGAGATGATAGGAGGAAGAGTTAAGACCTTGCATCCGAAAATCCACGCAGGGATTTTGGCTTTGAGAGAGAACCCTGAGCAAATGAGAGAGATAGAAGAAAAAGGTATAAAGCCCATTGATATGGTGGTTGTGAATTTTTACCCATTTTTAGAGGTTATAAAAAAAGAGGGTATTTTATTTGAAGAGACTCTGGAAAGTATAGATATAGGTGGTCCCTGTATGTTGAGGGCTGGGGCGAAAAATTTTAAAAATGTGGCAGTTATCTCAAGTCCCGAGCAGTACCCTTCTGTTATTGAGGAACTTAAGAATAATAAGGGATATTTAAGTGAGGAAACATGTCTCAGGCTTGCTTTGAGAGCTTTTGAAGTTACAAGTTTTTATGATGCGGCTATAGCAGAATATTTTGCAAGAAGGGCTCAGATTAGATTTCCCTCCATTTTAAATCTTTCTTTTGAGAAGGTTTTAGATTTAAGATATGGAGAAAATCCTCATCAAAAGGCAGCCTTTTATCGCCGGTGGAGCGCTTGCAGAGGGACACTTCCTCTTGCAGAGAAATTAGGAGGAAAAGAGGTTTCTTTTAACAACCTTCTTGATTTCGAAGCTGCTTTAAAGATTGCAAGAGAGATGGATGAGCCTTTTGTTGTTGTCATAAAACACAATAACCCTTGCGGGGCTGCAGAGGGAGAAAGTCTTGCTCAGGCTTGCCAAAAAGCATTTGAGGGGGACCCTGTTTCTGCTTTTGGAAGTATAGTTGGTTTGAACAGAGAAGTGGATGTTGAGACAGCGTCTGTTATTACAACTCCGGACAACTTTGTTGAGGGGATTATTGCCCCAGGTTATACTCAAGATGCTTTAAAGATGCTTAAAGAAAGACAGCCCTGGGGTAAAAGGCTTATAATCTTAAAAGTAGACCCTTTTAAATATAAGGAAGAGCTTGAGTTTGATATAAGAAGAATAAAAGGTGGATTGCTTGTCCAGGAAGAAGATAAAGAGATCTATCTTAGGGAAGATTTAAAGACCGTCACAAAAAGACATCCCACACACAAGGAGATGGAGGATTTAAATTTTGCCTGGAAGGTTTGTAAATATGTTAAATCAAATGCCATACTTATAGCAAAAGATAAGATGGTGGTTGGAGTTGGGGCAGGGCAGATGAGTAGAATAGACGCTGCCCTTATAGCCATTAGAAAAGCAGGAGAAAGATGTGAAGGGGCAGTTTTGGCCTCTGATGCTTTTTTCCCTTTTCCTGATGTGGTAGAGGAGGCAGCAAAAGCTGGCATCACGGCAATTATTCAGCCAGGAGGTTCAATAAGGGATAAAAAGGTGATTGAGGTATCAGAAAAATACAACATTGCCATGGTTTTTACAGGCATGAGACATTTTCTTCATTAAAGGCAATAAGATGAAATCAAAGAGCTTAAGTCAGATTGACCCGGAAATAGAGGAACTTATCAAAAAGGAGCTTTATCGTCAGCAGGATACTTTAATGCTTATACCTTCTGAAAATTACGCAAGTCCTGCTGTTCTTGAGGCTCAAAGTTCTGTATTTAACAATAAGTATGCGGAGGGTTATATTTCAAAAAGATACTATCAAGGATGCAGGTGGGTAGATGAGGTTGAAAGGATAGCTATTCAAAGGGCAAAAGAACTTTTTGGTGCAGAGCATGTTAATGTGCAGGCTCATTCAGGAACAGGTGCTAACATAGCCTGTTACCATGCTCTTTTACAACCGCATGACAAGATTCTCTCTCTTGACCTTTCTCAGGGTGGGCATATCTCCCATGGGAAAAAGGGGTCTTTACCCTTTTCCTTTTACAAAATAGTGCATTATGGAGTTAACAGAAGGACAGAACAGTTTGATTTTGAGGAAATAAGAGGTATTGCAAGAAGAGAAAGACCTCGTTTGATAGTGGTTGGAGCAAGTTCTTACCCAAGGAAGGTGGATTTTAAGCCCTGGAGAGAAATTGCAGATGAGGTAGGAGCTTATCTCATGGCTGATATGGCTCATATAATAGGGCTTATTGCAGGAGGTGTTCATCCTGACCCTGTTCCTTATGCTGATGTGGTAACTGCTACCACCCAGAAAACACTTCGTGGACCAAGAGGCGGCCTTATAATATGCAAGAGAGAAATTGCTGAGAAAATTGACAGGTCTGTTTTTCCTGGTACACAGGGAGGTCCCTTCATTCACATTATTGCGGCAAAAGCTGTTTGCTTCAAGGAAGCTATGCAGCCATCTTTTAAAGAGTATGCAAAACAGATTGTTTCAAATTCTCGCCATCTTGCTGAAGTGCTTATTGAAGAGGGGTTCAGATTGGTGACAGGTGGAACCGATAACCATCTTATTTTAATAGATCTTTCTTCAAAAAATCTCACAGGGAAACAGGCTGCTCTTTTACTAGAAGAGGCAGGAATTGTGGTTAATAAAAATTGCATTCCTTTTGATCCTCTTCCTCCATCTATAACCTCTGGAATAAGATTGGGAACACCTGCTCTCACCACAAGGGGTATGAAGGAAAAAGAGATGGAACTTATTGGAAGGTGGATAGGTGAGATTTTAAACAATCCTCATAACGAGGTTATAAGAAGCAGGATCAGGTCTCAGGTTAAGGATTTGTGTCAGAGTTTCCCGATTTATAAAGATTATCAAGCTGGATATCACAATTTTTAGAAAATTTCATGTTTTCTTACAGACAGGCTTTAGATTATCTTGAGTCTTTAATAAATTATGAGAAAAAATCGGATTTAACATATAATAAAAGACTTTTTAACCTTGATAGGATAAGACTCCTTCTGGAAAGACTCGGTAACCCTCACTTTTCTTTAAAGACAGTTCACATCGCTGGAACAAAAGGAAAAGGTTCAACAGCAGCAATAATTACCTCAATTTTGGCTGATGCAGGCTATAAAGTAGGTCTTTACACTTCTCCTCACCTTGTCTCTCCCAGAGAAAGGATAAGGATTTGTGAAAGACTCATTGAGAAAGAGGAGTTTTCCTTTTTTATCTGGAAAATAAAAAAGATTGTGGATGGTATAAAAGAAGAGAGGAGAACTTTTTCTCCCACTTTTTTTGAGGTCTACACAAGCTGCGCCTTTGCTTATTTTTATGAGAAAAAGGTTGATGTAGCAGTGATTGAAGTTGGTCTTGGAGGAAGATTAGATGCAACCAATGTAATTACACCTCTTGTAGGAGTAATAACTCCTGTAAGTCTTGACCATACAAAACAGCTTGGAAATGATCTTATCTCCATTGCTAAAGAGAAGGCGGGTATAATTAAACCTCATTCGACAATTGTTATCTCCCGTCAGGAAAGGAAAGTTTTATCTTTACTGGAAAGAATATGTCGTGAAAGAAAAGCAAAATTTTATAAGATAGGAGAGGACATCAAGTTTAACCTCAAAAAAGCAACACCAGCTTATCAGGTTTTTGATGTAAAAGGTATAAAAAAGGACTATTCCTCTCTTTTTATCCCTCTTGCTGGAGAACATCAATTGTGGAACGCTGCAACAGCTGTTGGAGTGGTGGAATTGCTCAGCTTTTACGGATTTAAAATATCCTGTGAGAATATATTTCAGGGAATAAAGAATGTGAGCTGGCCGGGGAGGATACAGACTATTGACCACACACCCGATGTTATTGTAGATTGTGCTCACAATGGTGCTTCGGCTCAATATCTTGCCAGGTTTTTAAATAGCTTCTACAAAGAAAAGAAAATTATCCTTGTTTTAAGTGTTTTAAAGAACAAAGATATAGAAGCAATAGCCAGAGCTCTCTGTCCTCTGGCAAACAGGGTCATTGTCACTAAAATAAACAGTCCTCGAGCCTTGCCAGTTGATGAGATATACAGTAAAATAAAAAGGTACTGCACAAAAGATCCTGTAAAGAAGGAGAATCTGGAAGAAGCTCTGAAGATAGCAGAAGAAATGGCAGGAAAAAGCGGAGTTGTGTGTATTACAGGGTCTGTTTATCTTGTGGGTGAGGTTTTAAGTTTTAAGGGTATTATAACAGAAAAATAAAAGGGGTATTTAATGGTATTAAAAGGTGTTCCTGCTTCTCCAGGAATAGCTATTGGTAAAGTTTATATTTTGGAAAAAGAGGATTTCTGTATTCTGGAATACAGGATAAAAAAAGAGGAAGTAGATAAGGAAATAAAGAGATTTAAAGAAGCGGTTGAGGAATCAAAAAAGCAGATTTTAAGAATAAAAGAAAGAATAAGAGAAAAAATAGGGGAAAAAGAAGCGAGCATATTTCAAAGTCATCTCAACATTCTGGAAGACCCTCTCCTCATAGATGAGACTATAAAAAGGATAAAAAAAGAAAAAGTTAATGCAGAAACTGCTCTAAGAGAGGTATACAAGGATTTTCTTGAAAGGTTTAAGTCCATTCAAACAGAGTTTATAGAGGAAAGATTCAGAGACATTGAAGATGTGGCACAGAGGATTTTACATAATCTTTTAAAAAGACCCATGATGAGTTTATCACACCTTGAGGAGAGTATAATTGTTGTTGCCAGAAATCTTTCTCCCTCTGATACTGCTTCAATGGATAAGGAGAAAGTTTTGGGATTTGCCACTGATATTGGAGGGAGAACCTCTCATGCAGCTATAATGGCAAGAGCTCTTGAGATACCGGCTGTGGTGGGATTGAGGAATGTGACAGAGAAGGTAAGGCCTGGTTCAACAATTATTGTCGACGGGGATAGAGGGAGGGTTATTGTCAATCCCACATTTTCCCAGATAAAAAACTATCAAAGAAAAAGGAAGGAATTTTTAGCCTACAGAGAGAAACTTGAGGAACTTAAGTCTCTTCCAGCCCAAACCATTGACGGAAGGGAAATTGAGCTTGCGGCAAATATTGCAGGCCCTGAAGAAGTCGATGTAGCGATAAGAAATGGAGCAGAAGGAGTTGGGCTTTACAGAACCGAATACCTTTACATGAACAGGTCTTCTCTTCCAAGTGAAGAGGAGCAATTTGAAGCCTATAGAAAAGTTGCTGAAAAAGTGGCTCCTAATTCTGTTATTATTCGCACTCTTGACATTGGTGGAGACAAATTTTTATCTCCTTTGCCGGTACCAAGAGAGATAAATCCATTTATGGGTTGGAGAGGTATAAGACTATCCCTTGAGCTTGTGGGAATTTTTAAAACTCAGCTTAGAGCGATATTAAGGGCTGCTCAATATGGTAAGGTAAAAATAATGTTTCCCCTTGTATCCTCACTTGAGGAAGTGAAAAAGGCCAACCGAATTTTGCAGGAGGTAAAAAAGGAACTGGAAAAAGAGGGAGTTTCCTTCTGTGATTCTATTGAGGTGGGAATTATGGTTGAGGTTCCTTCGGCTGCTATTATAGCCGATGTTCTGGCAAAGGAGGTGGATTTTTTCAGTCTCGGTACAAATGATTTAATCCAGTATACTCTTGCTATAGATAGAATAAACGAAAAGGTGGCACATCTTTATCAGCCATTGCATCCCACTATCCTGCGCCTAATTGATAATGTTGTCAAAGCTGCTCACAGGGAGAATATATGGGTGGGGGCCTGTGGAGAGATGGCAAGTGATCCCTTGGGAATGCCTGTGCTTTTAGGGTTGGGAGTGGACGAGTTAAGTGTTGCTCCAACCAGTATACTGGAGGTAAAAAAGGTAATAAGAAATATAAGCTGGGAAGAGACTCAAAAGATAGCAAGGCACCTTCTTAAATTGAGTACCTCTCAGCAAACTAAAAGATATGTTGAGGTTAAGATAGGAAGAAGAATAAGGAAGATTTTAAAGGGAGAATAAAATGCTTGATAATCTGGATTATATAAAGGAGATAGATAAATACAATATGAGGGAGATTCTTGAAAGATTTCCTGAGCAGTGTGAGCAGGCGGTAAAGATAGGCGAGGGTGTGGATTTTATAGATCTTTTAAAGAAGAAAAACTTTGATAAAGTTGTAGTTTGTGGTCTGGGGGGTTCTGCAATTGGCGGAGATATTTTAAAAACACTTTTTTCTAATGAGAATATTTTAATTAAGGTGAACAGAGATTACCATCTGCCTTCCTTTGTGAATGAAAGGACTCTTGTCTTTGCGGTAAGTTATTCCGGCAATACTGAAGAGACAATCTCCTCCTTTAAAGAAGCTATAAGTTCTGGTTGTTTTGTAGTTTCAATTAGTAGTGGAGGTGAATTAAGGAATTTGAGTGATAAAAACGGCGTTCCCTTCATAAAAGTTCCTTCAGGCATGCCTCCTCGCTGTGCAGTGGGTTTTTTAAGTGTTCCTATGATAGTTATTGTTGAGAAAATTGTAAGGAAAGATTCCTTTGATTATAAGGAGCTTGTGGAAGTTATTTCTGTTCTTCGCAACAGATATCTTCCTGAGAAGAAAACAGAGGAAAATTTTGCAAAGTCAATTGCACTGAAGCTGAAAAGTAAAGTCCCCTTGATTTACGGGACCAGCAGACTAACAGATGTTGTAGCTCGAAGATTTAAAACCCAGTTTAACGAGAATTCAAAGGTGATAGCAAGCTGGGATGTGTTTCCGGAGATGAATCATAATGAAATTGTGCCTTTTTCAAGAGAAGGCGAGATTGACCTGAATATTTTTTACTCTTTGTTTATACGGGATAAGGGAGAGAGTGAGAGGATAGCAAAAAGAATTCAAATAACCCAATCCCTTTTTAGTCGAAAGGGTATAAATTACTCTGAAATATGGACAGAAGGAAAATCTTTTATAACAAGAATTTTTTCCTCCATTTACACAGGTGACTGGATAAGTTTTTATCTTGCGATGGTTCAGGCAACAGACCCCACCCCCATAACTTTTATTGACCTTTTAAAAAATGAGCTCAAGAAAACACAATAACACAGGTGGAAACCTTTTTGCGGAAAAAGTTAAGCCTGAAACGGAGGAATCTGTTCCTCTTGCTGAGAGAATGAGACCGGAGAGATTTGAGGATTTTGTGGGGCAGGAAGAGATTGTAGGTGAAGGATCTCCTCTCAGGAAGGCAATAGAGGAGGACAGGCTTGTATCTATAATCCTCTGGGGTCCCCCCGGGTCAGGAAAGACAACTCTTGCAAGAATTATAGCTAAAAAAACAAAGTCTCATTTTGTTTCTTTTAGTGCCGTTGTTTCAGGTATTCCTGCCTTAAAAAAGGTGATAGAAGAGGCAATAAGGAGAAAAAAGTATTATAATCAGCGAACCATACTTTTTGTAGATGAAATTCACAGATTTAACAAAGCCCAGCAGGATGCTTTTCTCCCCTATGTTGAGGATGGAACCATAATACTTATTGGTGCAACCACTGAAAATCCGTCCTTTGAAGTTAATTCTCCTCTTTTGTCTCGCTCAACGGTTTATTGTCTGAGGTCCCTTTCTTTTGAAGAGCTGAAAAAGATAATTAAAAGAGCTCTCCAGGACAGGGAAAAGGGGCTGGGCAAATATAAGATAAAAATAACCCCTGAAGCTATTGATTATATAGTTAATATGGCAAATGGCGATGCCCGTGTTGCTTTAAATATTCTTGAGCTTTCATTTTTTACAAGTAGAAAAGGAGATAGTGCTTATATCACACCTGAGATAGTTACCAGAGTAATTCAGAAAAAAGTTCTGAGGTATGACAAAAGCGGAGAAGAACATTACAATTTAATTTCAGCTCTTCATAAAAGCATGAGAGACTCTGACCCTGATGCCTCTGTCTACTGGCTTGTTAGAATGCTGGAGGCAGGAGAAGACCCCCTTTACATTGCAAGGCGCATGGTAAGGTTTGCCTCTGAAGATATAGGTAATGCTGACCCGCAGGCACTTCAGGTGGCAGTTGCCTGTATGCAGGCGGTTCAATTTGTGGGAATGCCTGAGGCAAATCTTGCCCTCTGTCAGGCAGCAGTTTACCTTGCCTGTGCACCAAAAAGTAATTCCCTTTACAGGGCTTATTCTAAAGCCAAAGAAGATATCAAAAGGACTGGTAATCTCCCTGTTCCCCTTGCAATAAGAAATGCTCCCACTCCTTTTATGAGGGAATTAGGCTATGGCAGGGGTTATAAATATGCTCACGATTTTCCGGAAGGTTATGTAAAACAGACTCATCTTCCTCCTGAACTTGAGGGAAGTATCTACTATGAGCCAGTTGAACGGGGATATGAAAAAAAGATTAAAAGAAGAATGGAGAGATTGAGAAAAACTATTCAGAAGGGGGAAGAGGAGTAGCCCATGTTTCCTCATCAAGATAAAGTTCTGTAAAGGAACTGGGAGAGGGAATTGAAGGGGTGTTTATCTTATCAATTGCCTCCACTCTTATAAAAGAAGATCTGTACCAGTTGACAGAGGGAAGTCCTATATCCGGAATTTCCTTTAAAACTTTGTAAGTTTGATAAAATCTTTCCCATTTATTTTCTTCTTCAGGGTAGAAGCTGAAATCTCTAATAATATCAGTAAGTGTCAGGTTGCACTGTAGCAGGAATTTCTCAATTTGGTGCCATTTTTTAAGAGAAGCTTCAAGATGAGTTAATCCAAAATATCCACTGCATCCTTCACCTTTTAAAGTTTTAATACATCTTTGCAAAAATAACCTCAGTCCTGCCCATGTTTCAACAGGATCGGTTACAAAAGTATGGTATTTTTCGCAAAATTTTTGAGGAAGAGGGTCTAAAACATTATACTCTACCACTTCAATAGAGGATATTTTTTTCTGCTCAGCTCTTTTTTCTATAAAATCTGTTATTCTTTTGTCTATTTCTACAACAGTTATAAGGTTTGCAACTCCCATTAAACCTATGGCAAGAGATAAAAGATCATCGTCTCCGAGAATAAATATATTTTTTCCCTCAAGATCCCCCCTCTCGTATATAAAAAGGGCCCTTTTTAAAGTGTCCTCCACTCTCATAAAACCCTGGTCGTAGTCTTCGCAGGGGAGGGGTCTTTCTTTCACCACTTCCTCAAAAGTTTTCTTTAGCTTTCCTATTTTACCAGGATCAATTCCATTTTCACACACATCGCAAAGAGAATTAAGATAACTTTTTGTTTTTTTACTATTTTCCCTCAGTTTGAAAATGCCCCCCTCCCTTTTTATCAGACCCTCCCCTTCAAGATTTTTCAGTTCTTCCACAAATTCTTTTATACAGGAGTCCTGTTTTGCAATAAGCTGCCAGAAATCTTTAGGTCCTGTAACTAATTGCCTTATTATCTGTATAGCTGTCCGCTTCATCTAATTTTCCCCGTGTAAAGACACGAGTAGAGGTTTTTTTAGGCTTGAAAAATTCAACAAGTCTCTTATGTGCGGAAAATGAGCCATCAGGAGGACCACAGCTATAAACATCCAGAGAAACATATTGATATTCAGGCCATGTGTGAATGGCAATGTGAGATTCAGAAAGCAAAACAAAACCTGTAACTCCATACGGGTTAAATTGGTGAAAGGAGGACTTTATCTTGGTGAGCCCTGATTTTTCCACTGTTTTTTCTAAAGTTTCTTTTATTTCTTCCATTCTCATCAGCCTTTTTGGATCGCATCCGTAAAGGTCAGATACAATGTGCACTCCAAAGTTGTCTCTCCTTCTCATTTTTCCCCTCCCTTGCACCAAAATAAATTTATTCCAAGTGTGTAGAGTTCAACTATACTTTCTTGATTTCTTCCACTTTCTTGTCTCTTAACTCATCTATTGTTTTCATATACTCATCTGTTATGGATTGGACTTCTTTTTCAGCTCTTCTTTTTTCATCTTCAGAGATTTCCTTGTTTTCCTCCATCTCTTCTATTTTTTCTCTTGCCTCGCGACGAATATTTCTTATATTTACCTTTGCTTCTTCTGCCCATTGCCTTATTATCTTTGCAATTTCTTCTCTTCTTTCCTCCGTGAGAGGTGGCAGGGCTACACGAATTAAATTACCGTCATCAGTTGGGTTTACTCCCAGTTCAGAGGCAAGTAAGGCTTTTTTTATGTTCTCCAAAATCGACTTATCCCAGGGTTCTATAACGATAAGTCTTGGCTCTGGGATGGAAATATTGGCAAGTTGTGATAATGGCATCTTAGAGCCGTAGCAGTCTACTTTGATACCACTTACCATTTCGGGAGTAGCTCTTCCTCCTCTCATAGTAGCATACTTTTTTTTAAGAGCTTCTTTTGTTTGTTCCATCTTCTCCTTGGTTTGCTGGTAAATTTTTTTTATGGGTAACATTTCCCCCCTCCAAATTTGCCTAATCCTCAACTATCGTGCCCACCTTTTCCCCGAGAACTATTTTTTTAATGGAATCAGGTTTATCTAAGTTAAATACCACTATGGGGAGTTTGTTATCCATACAAAGTGTAACTGCTGTAGAATCCATAACCTTTAGTCTTCTTCTCAAGAATTCCTGATAGCCAATTTTATCAAATTTTATAGCATCCTTATCCTTTAGGGGATCAGCAGAATATATTCCTTCGACCTTTGTAGCTTTCAAAATTACCTCTGCATCAATTTCAAGTGCCCGCAAAGCAGCTGCTGTGTCAGTGGTAAAGTAGGGATTACCCGTTCCTCCAGCAAAAATAACCACTCTCCCTTTTTCAAGATGTCTTAAGGCTTTTCTCCTTATATAGGGTTCTGCTATTTCCCTCATTTCAATAGAAGTTTGGACTCTTGTGATTATTCCTTTTTTCTCCAGAACATCCTGCAGAGCAAGAGCATTAATAATAGTAGCCAGCATTCCCATGTAATCTCCTGTTGCTCTATCTATCCCCTCTCTTGCTGCTTTTTCTCCTCTCCAGATATTCCCTCCACCTACCATAATTCCTATAGATACTCCCATTTCTTTTACTTTTTTTATTTCCTCTGAAATCCAGCTAAGTCGGGGAAAATATATACCAAAACCTTCTTTTCCTGCTAAGCTTTCTCCTCCTATTTTAAGCAGAATTCTTTTCCATTTTAATCTGCAACTCATATTGATTATTCCTTTTGAATCTCACCCAATTCAAATCTTACAAAACGAGCTATTCTTATGTTTTCTCCTAACTTGGCTATCATTTGCTGAAGGTATTCTTTAACAGTTTTTTCTTCATCTTTTATATAAGGCTGATTTAAAAGACAGACCTGTTCATAGAACTTCTTCATTCTTCCTTCAACTATTTTTTCGACAATATGAGATGGCTTTCCTTCTTCTTTTGCTTGCTCTGTGAGAATTTTTCTCTCCTCCTCTATTTTTTCTTGAGGAACATCTTCCTGGGAGACCCACTTAGGAT
>Ga0180301_10001496_pt1 | contig 18460 bp, 17 predicted proteins | sample GuaBasSediGuay16_FD_121797 | JGI IMG/M metagenome (GOLD analysis project Ga0180301, IMG submission 121797) | Subseafloor sediment microbial communities from Guaymas Basin, Gulf of California, Mexico - Guay16, Core 4569-2, 12-15 cm | ecosystem: Environmental > Aquatic > Marine > Hydrothermal... | reverse complement strand
GTGTTGAGGATAGAGCGTATTTGATTATATGTCATAATGATCCGGATGGTTTCGCATCAGCCGGGATTCTTATTTTAGCTGGAAAAGATAACTTGGATGATTTACGATATTCAACCGTTAGATTCGTAAATAAATTGCTTAAGACTTTATTAAAGCATGAAAATTTTGAGAAATTATACCTTATTGATTTGAATGCGGATGACAGTGATACCTATGTACAAAATCTCATCAAATTACGGAATAGAGGAATCGATATCACGTTGATAGATAATCATCCATTTCCACCCGATTATGATGAAATATTGAGAGGTGAAGGAATTACAATAATCCGAGATACGTCTGTCAGTTGTAGTGAATTAGTATTTAATTATTTTATAAATGAGATTGAAGAGAAACGGAAAGCAGAATTCCTATTATGTGTAGGTGCAATAGGTGACAGATTAATCACACCGTTTATTCAGAAAGTTATTAATTCATTTAGGCGCGAAGAAATTTTTGATGTTTATGCATGTCTCCTTGCGGGGATAACTGATGGGAAGAATTTTCTTTATAGTATATTTGAAGAGAAAGATAAAGATGGGGTTGGATTTACTAAAAAACTCTATTATCGGGCCGCAAAAAAACGATTTTGGATCGAGAAATTGAAAACAAGAATTAATCTTTTACAAGAATCTACTGGAGAAATTAGTGTTGTGCATATTTTTCAGCGATATATTGGATTTGCGGCAAGTTATTTAATAGATCAAGAGAATATTAAGTTTGCGATTGCAATTGGAGATGGCCCTTCCGATTTTAGAAATCGAATTTTTATGTATCTTCAAAAATTTTTGAATTACATCATAAGACGTAAAGAAAAAGGAACCCAAGACGTAATTCGCATTAGTTTTAGATCAAAAGTTCCTATAAATAACTTAATTTCAAATATTTCGAAAAAATATAATGGATTTGGCGGCGGACATAAATATGCCTGTGGAGCATCCATCCCACAAAAGCAATTGATTCCATTTCTGAAAGAAATAATTCGTGAATTTAAGAAATTATAATTGTTTTTCAGTGTAGTGCCCGAATTTTAGGAATTATAATTTTAAGTTGCTCAAAAACATTTAATTCTCCATGTAAATGGTGTGGTTCAATAATGATGTAGGGATTTATCTCTTTAATATGGTTGTAAATATTTCGAATTTCAAAAAATTGACCGATATGAACCGAAATAAGTCGTTTTTTATACTTTTTAAGAATTCGATAGCTGTACCATTGTGAGCCATATAATCCATGAGCATAATCGAAAGTAAATTTTAGTTGAGGAAGTTCCTTGAAAATTTGATCCAAATATTTAATTTTAGAACTTAACCGCCAGGGAGAATAGGTCATATTTTCAATTGATAAGGGAATATTATATTCCTCACATTCTTTCTGTAATTCTTTTAACGCGGTAATTGTGAATTGTATGGCTTTTGGAAGGTAAGATTTTTCAAATTTAGAAGGGGAACGAAAAGAATTTTGTCCACCATGCACTACAATATACAAAATATTATCAGATAGTTTTGCTGCAAATTTTATTGTTTCTTTTAATTCTTTTACAGAAATTTTTCGGATTCGTGGATTATAACTGGAAATATTTATATCTTTTATGGGGGCATGAATGGATACGAGTTTTATATCGAAGTCTTTTAAGAGTTTTTGCAAATTTCCAATTGTTGGAAAATTTTTAAAAATTTCTGGATGTTCTACCTGTATTTCTAACCCATTTAACTTCAATTCAATACATTTTTCGCAAATTTCATGTAGATTATAGTACCAAACTCCACGATCTAACCCTATTAATATTTGTTTTTCCACAAAAGTCCACCAAAATTTTATTTTTTTGCAATAATTTCGTTTTTAAGGAGTCCTATTTTCTCAATTTCAACTTCAATGACATCACCAACCCGTAAGCGTTCTTTTCGCTTAATAGTTTTGGATGTTAATCGTCCTGGGTTGCCTGATAATAATAGAGTTCCAGGTAATAGAGTTTGATCTTTCGATGTATATGCAATTAATTGGTAAACAGACCATTTCATATCTTTTGTATTTCCTTGCTGCATAACTTGTCCATTTACTCTAAGTTCCATATTTAAATTATGCGGATCTCCAATTTCATCAGGAGTTACGATACAAGGGCCCATAGGTCCAGCTGTATCAAAATCTTTACTTTTAAAGGGACCTAATCGAAGCAATACTTCAGGGATCTCAATATCGCGGGCTGAGATGTCATTGAAAGCGGTAAAACCTGCAATATAATTAGCAGCATCTGTTTCATCTATATCCTTCCCTTTTTTACCGATTACAACTCCAAATTCAACTTCGAAATCTAACCATTTGGTTATCGCCGATGGAAAAATAATCGGATCAGTTGGACCTATTATAGTACCGGGATTTTTTTTGTACCCAATAGGATATTTTTTCCATAATCCATAATCAGTTAATTTTGCAAGACTTTGTTGATAATGTGTTTCAAAAGTCATAAAATCTACGATATAACGCGGATAAGATAGCGGTTCAATAATTTTAACTTCTTTTTGCGTAAAAATAAGTTGTTCTTTACAGGGGCCTTCTATTCGTTCTTCTTTCTTAATAATAGGCTGAAAATATTTTTCAACTTCATGGGCTGCTTGGATTGAATAATCTCCACCATCTAAAAAAGATAGCATATTATCTGAAATTCGAACGTTGGCGATTTCATAAGGTTTGGTTTCTTTCGTTTCTTGGACAAGATATGTAGCATAACCATTTTTTAAATCGAGGATCTTATCATTAATTAATAATCCATTCCTTGTAGTTTCACCAAGTGGAGTTTTTATTTTAAATTGAATCAACTTCATGAAGCTCGCCTTAATTAGTATGTATTTAGGCTTATTTCAGATAATTTTTTTAATCTATATAGTAATTACTTGTTGTTGAAAAGATTGATTTATAATATTTATGAATTTATTTTTGTGAAAAAATTGGTAAGGTTTTAGCTATGTATCAACGAGAGAAATTTGAGATTATAGATCTCTCAGTACCAATTGAGGATCGGGCAAAGTCAGAGCCAAAACCAGCAAGAATTCGTTATTCATCTCATAAGGATGGAACAAAATTAGCTGAACCTGCAGGAGTGAAAGCAGATGATTTTCCTGATAGCATTGGTTTAGCTTCTGAAGAATTAACCTTAATTACGCATGTAGGTACGCATCTTGATGCACCTTTTCATTTCGGTCCAGTGGTTGAAGGGAAACCAGCTAAAACTATTGATCAAGTGCCATTAGAGTGGTGTATTGGAAATGGAGTTGTTCTAGATCTTTCTTATAAAGAGAAATGTGCGCCAATCACAGAAGAAGATATCAAAAATGCGATTAAAAAAATAAATTATCAAATTCGACCGTGGGATATTGTATTAATTCGAACAGATCGAGATAAATTATGGGGATCGCGTGATTATCCATGGGTCCATCCTGGGATGACGCGTGAAGCAACTCTTTATTTAATAAACAAAGGCGTAAAAGTCATTGGAACAGATGCATATGGCTTTGATCGCCCTTTTACAGTCATGTTTGAAGAAACAAAGGCTGGGCATAGAGAATCATTATGGCCTGCACATTTTGTTGGTCGTGAAAAGGAATATCTCCATATAGAAAAACTTGCAAACTTAGATAAACTTCCTAATTATGGATTTATCTTTGTAGCATTCCCTATTTTGATAAAAAAAGCCAGTGCAGGATGGATTCGTGCTGTTGCATTGGTTCCGAAAGAATAATGCTGAATCCTTTTAAACTAAGATTTATTTTTAATGAAAGTAAATTAATGTATTACTCAGATTAATTAGTAAGTAGAATGTGATAAGTAACGTAAGGAAAGTTCAGAAATTTATTTCGATTTGAAAGAGTAGGATAAGTTTTAGTAAATGGAATTATTGGAGTAGAATTTCATGTCACAAAACGTATGTGCAGAATGTGGCAATCCGAATGTGTATTACATATGTAATCAATGTGGAAGGTCTTATTGCTGGGAACATACGGCATCTAATGAACGTTTTCAGTGCCCGCGTTGTAAAGCAGAATATTCTAAGATGGATCTTGTTGAGATGGGCAATTATGAGTTTAAATGTAGAGCAATTGATAAATCTAAATGTCCAAAATGTAAAGCACCATTGTTAGTAAAGAAATCTGACAAAAATCAACTATATTTCCAATGTTTGAAATGCGATTGGAATAGTTTATTCAATGCACCTTTGATTGCAGCTGACGATGAAAAAGAGTTTATAAAGGAAGGAATTAAAAAGAATGTTTTAGGGAGAAAAGATCTAAAATTTTGTGACGCAAAATTGAAACAATTGAAAATTCAGAATCATTATTTATTCTGTCCTGGCTGTTTTATCGATCTTTTGGATGGAGGAGATGTATTTACTTTTGAAAAAATTGCGAAAACTTTCAACTTAAATCCAGATTACGTCCTTAATTTATTAAAAAATTATCAACAGCAGGGAAAACTTAAAAACGTAATAGACCCCATTAAGAAAGCTTATATAAGCCTGCGGAAAGATTATGAGAAATATTTGATTGAAAAAATTTTGAATCAACAGATTAGTCTTCCAGAATTAGCAAATGAGATGCAGCTAGAAGAACGGCAAGTTAGATTAATCCTGCTTGCACTCACAAAAAATAACAATATTATGGGAAGATTTCTTGACCCTCATACATATATTACAGATGATCTTATCTGTCATGAAATAGCCAAAATAATTCGGGAACAAGGTTCTGTAAAAGTATCTGAAATTTCAAAAAAGTTTAGAACCGATGAAAACGAAACGAAACGTCTTATCTCCCTTGCAATTAAAAAAGGTCTAGTTAAAGCGTTTTATAGTCCAGATTCAAGCACTATTATCTTTGGGGAGGGTATTCAAACAAAACTATTAGAAATTATCCAGAAAAAAGGGAAGATTTTCATTGATCGAACTGCAAAAACACTTGGAATTCATTCAAATTTATTAAGGAATCAAATAAAACAATTTATAGAGAATGGACAGATAGAAGGATGGTACACACAAGACCGGGGATTCGCTACGTTAGAATATTTAAAATCTGAGATGTTGGGAATCTTAAAGCTTTATGAAAAAATTAGTATAAAGGAACTTGTTTCTAGAATTTCCCTTCCCATGAAGTATGTTGAAATTCTCCTGCAAACTTTAATTAACGAAGAAAAAATTTCAGGTGCTCTTTCAGATGGTTATTTTAAGCGGGCGGAGATTGCACCCCTTGTTACAAAGAAATCGTCCTTACCAACTTGGGCTATAAAGAAAATTGAAGCGGCAGAAAATCTCCAGCATATTTTAATCATCCATAAATTATCGGGTACCTGTCTATTTTCATATTCCTGTTCGGCATTAAATTTTGACCCAGATCTAGTAAGTGGATTTTTACAGGCGATTTCTTCCTTTGGAACGGAAGTCAGCGCTCATGAAACAGGTCTAGAGGAGATTAAATATCAAGGATTCGTAGTTGCATTGAGTGAGGGAGAATTAGTTCGTTCCGCATTTATTTGTAATCAAAGTCCAGATAGAACCCTTCTCTCAAGTATTAAATATTTCACAATTAAATTTGAGGATGAATTTCGTCGGTATCTTGAAAATTGGACCGGAGATGTTTCGGTATTTAAACGAGCGTACCAATTAGTGGAGGATTACTTTAAAGTTGGTTCAAAATTACTTTTCTTGATTCCAAAAATTCCTACTGATCAATCATTAACCAAAGAAAAAATCATTAAAAAACTACAAACGCTACTAAAAGAAAGAGGTCGAATTAGTTTAGGAAGATTGGAAATGGAATTGGGAGTTCCTGCTTCACAACTCCAGAGATTATTAACGGGTTTTGCCTTGGAAGGAATAGGACGATTTACTCTAAATCATGATGAATTTGTAACCGAAGATAAACTGAATGAGGAAGTAGCAGAAATCATTCTTACCTCTACTGAAATTCCTTTAGCTCAAATTGCTCAAGAAACAAAAATTGGCGAAAATGAAGTCGAAGAATTTCTGAATAATTTAATACAACAAGGTATCGTCAGCGGACGTATTGAAAACCGAATTTTTTATCGAGGATAATTAAAGATTTGGAAAGGTGTGAAAAAATTATGAAAATTACGGAAATACTTCCTTCATGGTTTGAATATCCATTAACAATAAAAATTGGAGCTATGCCAAGATTTAAAATTACGGGGACTATCCTGAGAATTAAAACTGATGAAGGGGTCACTGGAATTGCAGGAACTCATTTCGTGAATGCCGATAAAGGGCTTGTAGCACATATTAAAGGATGGGAAAAAATACTTCTAAAGAAAAATCCCTTTGAAACGGAGAAAATATGGCGAGATATCTACAACACGATGAATCGGATTACTTTTGGGATCTTTCAATCCATTTCTGTGATCGATTGTGCCTTGTGGGATATCAAAGGGAAAGTATTAGGTAAGCCAGTCTATCAACTTTTAGGTGGTTATCAAAATAAAGTAAAAGCTTATGCATCATTTCCTTGGTGGGTAAATCCAAAGGCGCTATCAAGTTACTTAGAACCTGCTTTAGAACGTGGTTTTAAGGCAGTTAAGGTACGAATTGGTAAAAATATAGATTGGGACCAGCGAGTATTACAAACAGTCCGCGATATTGGGGGAGATGATTTAGAAATTATGGCAGACGTAAATTCAGGCTATACTTTTAGACAAGCATTAAAAATTGCGCGAATTGCTGAAAAATTGGATCTTCGATGGCTTGAGGAACCTCTTCCGAGCGATGATTTGGTAGGATTAGCTGAACTTAGAAAGAGAGTCGATGTAGATATTGCAGGCGGTGAGAATGATGCTTATACTTGGCGATTTCGCGAAATTTTAGAAAAAGGTGCTTATGATATTATTCAACCAGATGTTACACGATCAGGAGGCATAACAGAAGTTAAGAAGATTGCAGCTATTGCAGAATCTTATGGAAAACTTTGTATAAATCATATTTTTGGGATAGGACCTATTCAATATGCAAACTTACAACTAATTGGTGCCGTTTCTAATTGCCCTTATATGGAGTATGGATTCTTTCCAGATGAATTTTTAATGACTACCGCTCCTATCGAGGTGGACAAGGAAGGTTTTGCACATTTACCTGAAAAGCCTGGGTTAGGTTTTGAGTTAGATGAAGAGGTCTTTAACAAATATAAGAAAGATTAAAAATTAGATATATCTTTTTCTCCGAAAATGCGTGCCAAATACAATTTTTAGCCAAATTAGACGAATTTTAAGAAATTTCAAATAATTTTGGAACTATACTCAACAAATTCTGAGTGCTATGAGAAAACTAAGACTACGATAAATGATTCATTTTTCTTATTTTAAGAGGTTACTTTTCTTAATCGATCGAAAATTATTAAAGAATAAACTATTTCTTTTTTTTAACTGATAAATAGAGTATGATTGATGAGAAAATGATTAAGCTTTTAGTATCACCTCAGTCAATTGAGGAAGTATATGAGGTATTAGAGGGAAAGGCAGACATCATTGACATAAAACGACCTGCAGAAGGTAGTCTTGGTGCGAATTTTCCATGGATCATAAAAAAGGTTCGGGAAATAATACCAAAAGAGATAGAATTAAGTGCAACTCTAGGTGATCTTCCGAATTTGCCTGGAACGGCTTCATTAGCGGCATTAGGGCTTGCTCATTGTGGTGTAAATTATATTAAGGCAGGAATTAAAGGACCTAAGACGAAAAAAGATGCTATTTTCCTAATGAAACAAATTTACCACGCAGTACATGATTATGATCCTAGTATTAAGATCGTAGCTGCGGGATATGCCGATGCGGAACGGTTTGGAGGAGTATCGCCCTTATTAATTCCAGATATTGCAGCAGAATCAAATTCAGATATCGCTATGCTTGATACTGCAATTAAAGATGGAAAGCGTCTATTTGATTTTTTATCAATTTCAGAACTGACTCAATTTGTAGAAAAAGCGCATAGTTATGGCTTACAAGCAGCGTTAGCAGGGTCTATCAGAAAAGAAGATCTGAAACCACTCATTCAGATTCGCCCAGATATAATAGGGTTACGAGGAGCTGCTTGTGAGAATAATGATAGATTGAAAGGACAAATTCGGAGTGCAAAGGTTAGAGAATTGGTTGAAATTGTAAAAAGTAGCGCTTAAATTTCCAATTGGTTTTTATTCGACTTTTTTACCACATTCGGGACACCATTTTGCCCCTTCAATTAATTGAGTGCCACATTCTGCACAGAATCGCCCATAACTCTTTACAAATTCAGTATCTTCTACCACTTCAATCTCAGGTACTGATTCTACTTTAGAAACTTCTTCAGAAAAACGTGCTTGTACTTCTTTTGGCATCTTTTTAAGATTTTTAATTAATTTTATTGGCTTTTGACACTTAATACAAAGCACTTTCTTTCGCATTCCCTTTCGGGGTAATTTTTCGCGCTCACATGTAGAACAGTATATTTGGACAGGTTTGCATTTCGGACAGTAAAAGATAAGCTTTTCAACCGTAGTATCTATTTCGCGAGAACATAAATCGCATCTTAATGGCATCATTTTGAACCTCTATATCTTTAAAATTCTAAAAACTTATCTATCTATAAAAGTTTTATTCCATGTTGAAAAATTTATTCTCCATTATTAATAGGAAAATTGAGATTAGTTCATTAGAAGCAGTTGACTTATGAGCGTTCCGCCTACCAGCAAAAATGCGGCAAGTGTGATTAGAATTATATCTGATTTTGAGAAAACTCTCTTTGAAATATATATTACCCAGATATATGTTAGGATTAAAGAGATAATCAAAAAGAACATCTCTTTCATAGGATACCAGAGCGATGGAAACCATGATTTGAAAAATTGATTAATAGGTTCATCGGGTAATCCATAAAATTGGAGAAAAGCATTAAGTGCACATTGATAAAGGGAGAAAATCCAAAACCAGCAGAGAAAAACATTGGTATTTCTGGACATCTGAAAATAATAAGTTAATAATAAGATTAATATTCCAATAATTACGACTATAATAACACCAAATAAAGGATTGAGAAGTTGTATTGCGAGATCAATTGCAATATTTCCCCATTCTTCACCTAAGATTGCTACATGTAGATAAATACCGATAGCATAAAGAATAAACGATACAATTGTGACTAAATTCAAAATAAATTGTTTAGAATCTTCCATATCGCTTAATTTATTGATAAAATTATTAAAATGTATCCATCAAAGTAGTTGTCATGTAGGATAACGAAGAAACGTAGTATGACGTCCAATGCCTTTGGAAATAATGAGCGAAGGGAGGTCAGTCACACTTTGTGGGTCAGTTTCATGCGTAATATCAAAGAAATATCCTTCAAATACATCTTGGAGTTCCATTTGAAGCTTATCAAGGGTAATCCATTCGCCTGGAGGATAATTAAAACCAAAGTCTTCATTTTTAAACGTCTTTTCTTTGCGAAAATTTGGTAACTGACATTCTAACGTCTGTTTGGGGAACGGTACGCCCATTTTCTGCCATTGTTGAACGATTCCAACATCCCATATTTCTGGGAAATTTCGTTTCGTTTGTTCTTGCCACTCATATTCCAAATGCTGAAAATATAACCGGTTTTCAGACATAAGACCTACTGAGAATAAAATGAATTTTCGGCGCCCACTATAAATGGCAGTCTGAACCAATGGTGGCCATGGAACATAACTAAACCAATAATCAGGAAATCCATACGTCTTTGCTGCTACTCCATCATATAATCCAGCAATTCCCTCATAACTTGAAAATTCAAATGCTAAGTTCCAGGCACCTGTGCCCCATACAGCACTTGTTTGGTAAGCTGAATTAGCCCATTGGGGCGTTCGTTCATTACGAACATCTTTTAGGATATCTATTAAGCGAAGTCCTATTTCAGTTAAATTTTTTGATTTTTTGGGTATATCTTTTAATTTATAACCTAGTTTGATGTGGCGGCGTTCTAAAAGCTCATCATCAGGACCAATAAACCACCAATCTACTGGAATTCCATCCTCTAAATGACCATTCAACATAAAGCAAACTTCTTGTGTATCATCTCGAATAGCGGTATAAGTACAATCAGTAGAAGTACCATAATATAGCTTCATTACTCCTTGAGAGAGATCAGCTCGGATAGAACCGCCTGGTGGGAAAAGTGTATCTGCTATTACAATATCAGGGCGTTCGATTTTTCCTTCTATCGTCGCTTTTGCTGTCATAATTGCTTCATTTAGTCTAGGTTTAATGAGATCATATGTTATATTGCTAATGGCTTCGCCCATATTTGATTCGAAATAATTCCAGCCTAATTCACGATAAATTCGCCATAAATGCCGACCTAATGGGAAAAATCGTTTAGTCCGAATTGTATTTGGGATGTCGTTGAATAAATGAACTATAAATATCGCCTCTTAATAGTTGATAACTTATTGAATACTATTATATGGACATATATTTTATGAATATAAAAAATTCTAATCAAAATTCGGAGAAATTCATATTTCTATTAGATTATCATTTTCATGAAAAGTTCATCAAAGAATCTCCAATAACTACACATGGATTTGTGAAACTAAAGAAGATTAACAAAATTCGAAAAATATTAATATGATAAAACTCTAGAAAATAGTAGATTTGCATTGGTTGTAAATGGGCAATAGTCGATAATCACAGAAAATTCGACAAAACTCGAAAAGACCGAGGTTAATAATTTATTCTAAGAGGAACGAATAATTCAAGAATGCTTAGATTCTTTGGTTCTTTTTTAATATGGTTCCTCAAAAGCTTCTATAATTCCAAAAGAAAAGTAGTCTAAACAGACCAAATAAAAAACAAATACAACCTTCTCTTAGGTTTCGTCCTAACGAAATTTTCCAATCTTTACTTAATATCACTCAAAATTCAAAAGTTCGTTAAATTCCTTAATTTGCAGGTAAAGTTTGTGTAATTAATTGATTTTTCAAAAACTCGGAGCCCAGCGAAGAACAATGCAAATCTCCTTTTTTTTCCTTTTTTCAAAATTAGAAATATTAACAATTAAAAATAATATCTAAAAAATATTAAAGGAGAAGAAAGTTCTACGAAAGAATTTCTAATAATTCTTTATAGCGATTCCGTAAGGTTACTTCAGTAATACCAGTAGCAGTTGATATAGTATTTTGGGATCGTCTTTCTCCATTTTCGATACACGCAATATAAATTGCAGCGGCAGCTACGCCTTTCGGATCCTTTCCGAGGATAATATTGGCTTCTTTACCCAATTGTATTATCTCTAACGCACGTCTCTCAGTATCACTATGAAGTTTCAGTTTATTAATAAAACTTGAGATAAGTTCAGTAGGATTTAAGGCTTTTATTTTTAGATTTAATTCTCTAACAATGATGTGAATACTATGTCTAATAGTTTTTGGACGACTTTTTGAATATTTACAAAGTTCTTTCAGTGTGCGAGGTATTCCTGTAAGGCGACAGGATAAATAGACGCAAGCTGCGACAAAAGAGTTAATACTTCGTCCTCGAAGAAGTTTTAATTTAAAGACTTTTCGATAGAGAATAGCGGCTTGTTCTTGGACCTGTTTTGGTAATCCTAATAGTCCAGCTAAACGTCGAATTTCATTAGTGGCAATTAGTAAATTACGTCTCGGCCAATCTAATCTAGTATGCCATTGTTTAATCCGTAAAAAGCGTCTATTTTTGCAGATTTTATCAATTTTCGTAGTTAAACCATAATTTGGGAGCATCGAGGATAAAGGAGCGCCATTATGTTCTCTAGCTTCTTTTTCTTCAGCTGTATATGCTCTTCTTGCAATTCTATTTGTGTCAATCATCGAATCCATAAGGACTAAACCACAAGAACTACATACAAGCTCTGCCCGTTCCCAATCGCGGATAATATTCATTGATCCACATTCGGGGCATCTAATCCCCTCATCCTGTTCTTTGTGGTCGATCATAGAGAAATTTGGATTTGATTTAAAAACTTTTGATTTACTCATCGGATAAATATGTTCCAATCCCATCTTTTATGACAATTCCATAAAAAACCTAGAAAACATAAATAATTGTCATTAATTTATTATTCTCATTTTATCCTTGATATTGGGGTATTCTGCAGCTTAATAATCATTTTTTCAATGTCTATATCGAATAACAGGACTGGGTGAGATATATGAAGCTTTTATACCGGAAATTAGCTGGTGCGAGTAAAACCCAGGGACAATTGAAAATGACAACCTATAATGGATTTACATTTCGTGAAATTGCAGATTTTGAGAATGCAATTCTAGAAGTACATTCATTATGTAGAAAAAAATATGAGGAAACCCAAGATATTCGATATGCGACTGTGGCGCTGGACTGTCTCAAAGCTATAAATGATATGGAGAAAATTAAGAATCAAATCATCCAGTAAAAAGCTCATAACAAAATTTTTTTATCTTGGTACATAAATCAATAAGAAACTTATTATTATCAAACAAATTTCTTTTAGGTTATTCTATGACGGATGTAATGCTTACGGCAGATATAACAAATTTTTCAAGAGAGGACATTGGGTTTTTCATTCCGAGTTTTTTTCCAGGTACACCATGGGGGCAAATTCCATTTCCTCTTCGTTTTATTTTAGAAAAAATTATGTTTAAGAAAATTCCTGAAAAGAATGGGATTGTACGAGATTGTATTTATGGATTACGAAAATTTGAGGCTATATTATTAAATGCTGGCATTGATTGTGCGGTCTATTCGCCTGATGTAATAGAGAAATACGTAGATGATGCCAAAGTTTTTGGAGTCTCTGCTATGGATCCCCTTGGGCTCGGACCCGTTTCTGTAACAAGTATGGGGCTATTTGGAAATAAAGAATATACTCTCACAGGGGATCCAGAACAGTTTAAACCTCCCCTTTCATTAATAAAATTCGCTGAATTAATTGAAAAATTAAAACAATTTGATAAACCAATTATTGTAGGAGGGTCGGGTGCCAATCAATTTGAATTGCTTCCTGGAGAGATAGATAAGCTAGGAATTGATTGTGTATTCATAGGAGATGCTGAAATTGAGGGACCTAAATTAATTAAAAAAGCTTTACGAGGAGAGAAACTTCCAAAAATCTATAAAGCAAAAAATATACCGAAGGAAACAGAAATCCCAACAATTGTGAATCCTGTGAGTTGGGGTTTGGTTGAAATCTCACGGGGTTGCGATCGACATTGTAGATTTTGCGATCCCTCTATTAAGCAATTTCGTTGGATCCCGACTTCTCATATTATAAAAGAAATTAAAGTAAATCTTCGAGCCACTAAAAATGTTACTCTAATGAGTGAGGACGTTTTTAGATACGGATGTAAGCAACATCAATGGGTTCCTGATTGGGGATTAGTCAATTTAGTCAGAGAAGTAAAAAAGATACCCGGAGTGGGGACAATTGGTCTTTCACATGCATGCCTTGCTAGTGCTCTTGCGGCTCCTGAACAAATTGAAGCATTACGGGAAGAGTTAAATCTCTCAAGACAACATTACAGTAGTGTTCAAGTCGGTGTTGAAACAGGTTCAGTTCGGTTGGTCGCTAAATATATGCCATTCAAAGGCGCGCCATTTGAACCTGATGAATGGCCTTATACCGTGCTGGAAGGATGGAAACTTTTATGTGAAAATTATATTTATCCTGCAGGAACTTTAATGATAGGACTTGATGATACGGAGGAAGATCTTCAAGCGACAATTGATTTGGTTAAAAAATTAAATAAATATCCAGGGATGTGTTGGCCTCTCACTTTTATGCCACTTGGAGCATTACGATCGCGAACCAGGAAGAATTTCTACATGGATTGGACGATAATGTCTCCGAAAGCTCAGGAACTCTTTCTATTATGTATTAAACATATGTTAGAGCAGTCTGAGAAAATGCATGAACATATTTTCGGTACAGCATTTCACCGCCGAATATTAAATCATTTGGGAGCAATGTTCGGAAGAGTTATTGTGAAATCTATTGAAATAGAGGCTTATCAAAAAGGAAAACATGATTATATAAAAATGGGAAGAATAGCATTAAAAGAGATTGTGCAATATGTAGCAGAATATTTAAGAAAACGGCATCATAAACCAAAATTTTATGACGAAATTGGTTCTTAAATAGAATTTTTAATGGGAGATGAAGTCAATTTGCCTTTATTTCGGAAAAAAAAGACATTTTGGCAAATAAAAGAGTTAGAAGGTTATTTAAGTAAATTAAATAGCCAAATTCCTCCGGATTATGAAGTAACTACAATGAGTTTAGATCATCAAGCATTAGATGAAATTATTCGTCCAAATTGGGAATATTTACATTCATTAGAACAGGATTTTATTTTTTCTTGGTTTATGGAATATCAAACGGCTCAAGAAAAGAAAAAGAAATTGCAAAAAGAGTTAGAAGAGATTAATAAGGAAATGGCAGATACGCAACATAATTCAGAATCAAAAATTGATGAATTAAATGGACAGCTTCAAATGTTATCTTCAGAAATTCTAAATTTAAAAAATGAATTGATTCAAAAAAATCAATTAGTTGAGGATCTGTCCAGCGCAATTCAAGATAAGCAGTTGAGTAGGAAGGAATTACAAGAGAAACTAGAACAAAGAATTCAAGATATGAAAAAAGAGATGATTCTACAACAAAAGGAATTTGAAACCAGCCAGATGGAAATAGGGAAGCAATTCGAAAAGAAAGTTATGGAATTAGATGAAGAAAAATTATTATTAAATGAAACAATTGAGAAAAATAAGGAACAAATTTCTAAATTAGAAAAAGAAAATATGGAATTAAAGAAAAAACACCATTTATTAACCAATTTTCGGGAAAAAATAATTAAGCTCCAGTCAATTATTTCAGAAATCCCACCTGAATTACTTACAAGGGAGGATGGATAGAATGTCAAATCAATCATTATGGAAAATTAAAGAATTGGAGAATTATGAACGAAAATTTGAAAGTGAATTACCACCTTACTATGATTTTGAACAGGTTAGTGGGACCCACCAGGAGATTGAAGCTACAATTCTGGAGTATTGGGAATATCTGCATCCTGTAATACAAGATTTTGTTACATCATGGTTTCATTCATGGACACAAGTGAAAAAAGATATTGAGAATTTGGAAAATGAAAAGGAACAAAGATTATCTATGCTACAGAATTATAAAGATAATTCAAAAACAAAAATCCAAAATCTCGAAAGCAAAATTAACATAAAACAATCAGAATCGAATATTCTAAAGCAAAAGCTTCAACAAAAAGAAGAGAAAATTAAAGAGCTAGAGGAGATTGATGGTGAAAATCGCCTGGGCATAACAGAATTACGAGCGGAACTTGAAAAACAACTTGCTGAACTCAATCTTAAACTTGCTGAAATGCAAAAAAAATTTGAAGAAACTCAATCACAGGTCACACGCGCATTTGAAAATCGTATTATGCTTTTTGAAAGTGAAGTGACAAGTCTAAAAGACCAAATAGCAAAACAAGAAGAAAAAATTCTGCAGCTTCAAACAGAAAATACACAATTAAAAACTCAAACTAATAAATTAAAAATCTTTGAAGAAAAAATTGCAGAAATAATGGATTTGATTACGACGATTTCATTTAAAGAGCCTGAATAATTCAAAAATCAATTTAAAATGGGTTTCTATGACAAAAAAAGTATGTAAATTTTTTGAATTAATAGGAAAACATACTGGATTTGATCGTGGTGATACTAAGTTTCGCGCCTTTTTAGGGGCACATCTTGAACGAAAACACACCACTTATCCGCGTTTTATGAATTATTTTCAAGAAGTATGGAACGATTATATTAAAAATGATGTAGGCATTAATCTATCACGTTTCTTTATTGAGAATGGAAAAGCGTTCATGAAGAAATGGTATACAGATGTTTTCCCATTTCCCAAGAGGCGCATTGATTTCGAATTTAAGCAGGGAGGAAGCCAGGTAGACGTCCTTATTACCATTAAATATCAACTTACAGAAGTTGAACTTGAATGTCTTAATGAAATCATCCAAAAATATCAAATAAAAGATAAGACCATTAATGCCGCTGCCTTGATTGCTTTATTGGAACCTTGTGTTCTTCTTGGTATGGCACTCTCGAAATTAATTGGGCAAGAAATAAGAGTTTCTATAGAGGATCGATCAATAGAAAAGAACTTAATCACACTTGAATTATCAGTAAGACCGAGATAATATAACTCGATAATAATTTACGACTATAAAACTCTAGAGCCATTCATTTAAAAACAAAAATACTCATACTTATTTTCAGATATCATAATTTTAAATTGAGATAGAATTAATCAAGATAATAATACGAGGAGATACAATGAATGAGAAAGATGACGAAGTAGATTGGCAAGTCCAAAAGAAACTCAATCGATGGGATGAAAAAAGAAGGGCCAAAGCTGCCGTTGAAGAATTAATGGAGGGAAAAGTCCGATATTTAAAATTTATCAAAAATCAACTAGGACCAGATGCTATTGAAAAGGTCCTTGAACGATTTGTGATTGATACCTTTGATAAAAATATGGGAGGACTAACGAAACTTGGAGCTGGATTCCTCAAAAAAATATCAAAGAAGGCATTATTAAAAAAGATTATAAGTAGTTTTTATATTAATATGCAACATCTTGTTGATCTGGATTGTCTTAAAAAATTGGAATTCTATCCAAATCAGATCGAGATAGTAATTGAAAAATGTACTGCAAAACGAGCTTGGAAATTGGGTTTGAAAAATAATAAAGCGAAAGATTTATTCTCAGATGATGATTATTGTCAAAAAGTATGCATACCTACCTTTAATAAATTTTTACAGGTAGCAAATGCACAGAGTAATTACCGAATCTTGAAAAGAGGATGCGAGCAAGTCATTTCATTTGTAGATGAGTAAGAAAAAAACGGATTGTATATTTAATTAAAAATAAAGGAAAAAAGGTTATGAGAAAAAATAGGTAGCTTTGGTGAAATGAGCCTTTTAGAAACAACGATGTACGACAGTTGGACCGATTTCTTTGTATTCTTTACGAGTTACCCACATTTTTTGGAAAGTTTTCAGAGATGCGAGAATGCTTCCGCCAATCCAAACAGAATACATACGTTCTGGAGGAGCGATGATTTTGACTTCGACATTTTCGGGAATCATTTCTGCAATTTCTTTAGTTAAGCGTTCTTTTAGACCGGGAAACATAGTTGAACCACCAGAAAGGACAATATTCGCATATAGGTCGCGGCGTAAGTCAATATCACACTTTGATACAGCTTCAACAATAACTTCATCCATTGGACTTGTTTCTTTTCCAACAGCACCTGGATTAAAGAAAACTTCAGGAGCAAGGAATCGTTCTACACCGACAGTCAGAGTTTCACCATCAGGAAGCATATAAGATTTTTCCATACCAGAGACTTTTTCAGCGAGTTTTAATTCTTTTTCTGGATCAAGTGCAACATAACAGAGCTTTTCTTTAATATCACGTACAATCTCTTTTTCTGCAGATGTAGTCAGTGCATAGCCACGTTGGCGGAGAAGGCGCATCAGATATTCTGTGATATCACGCCCTGCAAGATCTAACCGTGAGATTGCGTGTGTTAAAGCAAACCCCTCATAAATTGGTACAACGTGTGTAACACCTGTACCAGAATCACATACTAATCCAGTTGTCCGCCCGGAAGCATAGAGAGAGAGAACTGCTTGCATTGCAATGTAAAGAGCTGGAACATTGAAGGTTTCAAACATAATTTCGCACATTTTTTCGCGGTTTGGTCTGGGATTTAATGGAGGTTCCGTAAGAAGTACGGGATGTTCGGCAGGATCGATTCGTAAATCTGTGTAAAAGGTATAATGCCAGATTTTTTCCATTGCGCCCCAATCTTCAACAATACCATGGCCTACTGGATAAGAAAGACGTAAAACTCCACGTAGTTGTAAAGCCTCTTCTCCAATATAGTATTCTCTCGTATAATGTTCAACGTCCGTCATAATACTTGTGTATTTAGGATACCCTATAAGTGTTGGAAAGACGCTTCTTGGCTGGTCTTCACCAGCGTAACCATTTTTTGTGATTCCTGTGCCGTTATCAACAACAATGGGTTTTCCTAACACGGATTCTTCTTCCAAATAATCACCAACTTATCTAAATTATCTATTATTTGCAAAAATTGATTATTGTAGAGTTAGTTCTATGAGTTATATGTATATCACCCTTTAAGAACCTTCGTCTTTATGGAATTTAGCGATGATAGAAATGATAAAGTGGAACAAACTTTGAGAGGATAGAGAATTTTATTATTAAAAAAATGAAGCATATCCCAAAATAATATTCTAAAAAGCTTATTGGTCTTTAATCCAAATAATATTTTCTTGTTGATCAATGTAAAAT
>Ga0180301_10001493_pt1 | contig 18494 bp, 18 predicted proteins | sample GuaBasSediGuay16_FD_121797 | JGI IMG/M metagenome (GOLD analysis project Ga0180301, IMG submission 121797) | Subseafloor sediment microbial communities from Guaymas Basin, Gulf of California, Mexico - Guay16, Core 4569-2, 12-15 cm | ecosystem: Environmental > Aquatic > Marine > Hydrothermal... | reverse complement strand
CATCCCTCCGAAGTCGGAAGACGCCTCGAAGATGGTTACGCTGTAGCCCGCTTTAACCAGATCAAGACCACAGGTCAGTCCTGCCGGCCCCGAACCCACTATAGCGATTTTGTGCTTCCTGTTGTCTTCTTTATAATTGTCTTCCCGATCTCTCCTGCGTTGTTTTTCAAAGACATTTTTTAACTCTTCCGGGTGCTCGATAGACCAATCTCCCGGGAAGCGTTTGACCGGATTTATTGCGAGTGGTTCGTCGTATTCCTGGCGGTGGCACTCTCCTTCGCAGAGGTGGTGGCACACTCTTCCGCAAATAGAAATAAAGGGGTTGCGTTCATAGATTAGTTTTACCGCCTCTGCAAACTTACCCTCCGCGGTAAGGGCGAGATACCCATGGCAGTTTACACCTGCAGGGCAGGCCCTGACACAGGGAGGGCGGGGGTTTTTATCTATGGCAAAGGCATTGGGTAAAGCCTGGGAGTACTGTTTGAATATTGCCTTCCTGTGGTTAAGCCCCTGTTCGTAGGAGTTTTCCGTTTTAACCGGACAGACCTCTTTACAGTCACCGCAGGCATTACACAGCTCAGTATCCACATAACATGGTGACTTTAGTATTTTTGCCCTGAATCTGCCCGGTTCGCCCTCGAGAGATAAGATCTTTGTCCTGGTAATAATCTCTATATTCGGATGTTTATCAACATCGACCAATCTGGGTGAAATGGTGCACATGGCGCAGTCGTTGGTGGGAAAGGTTTTATCTAGCTGGGACATTCTCCCCCCGATTGCCTCAGTTTCTTCGGCAAGGTAGACCTTAAATCCGGAGTCGGCAAGATCGAGGACGGCCTGCATACCTGCAATGCCTCCTCCCACTACCATGACTGCACCGATTTTTTTATTTCGCTCTGTATTTTTAATACTCATTGTACCTTAACACCCCGCTTCGACAGCCTCTTCCAATATTTTTGCCGGATTTATGAAATGCCTGTTCCATAAAGCCGATAGGTTCTCTTCACCAAAGGCAAACGCCATCAGTTCCGTGATAAATATAACCGGCAGATTAAGCTCCACGTCTGTTAAAACAGCAGCTTCTCTCTGTATGGTATCCAGATTGGTATGACAGAGCGGACAGGCGGTTATTATGGCATTGGCTCCTGCTTCGAGAGCCATTCTTATGATTTTTGATGTCAGGGTGATAACCATATCGGATCTCGGTATGGCGAGCGATGCACCACAGCAATTCCAGTCTTTAAGCTCTTCTATTTCTATATCCATCAATGTAAAGACAGTGGTAAGGGAATGCATATATTCACTTGCTGTCGATTCCAGGGAACAACCCGGATAGACGGTAACTTTCATTGTACAGATCCGGTATCTTTAAATAGCTTTTTAATTTCTTTTTTCCCCTTTATTCCGGTTGGTACAAGTTTTAGCTTTCCTTTAAAAAGCATTTTTATCCCCATTGCGCCGTCCTTCAAAAGTTGACCTGATAGGAGTTTATACCTTGCAATCATTGAGAGCTCATGGATGCGTCCAGACCTCTCTATTTCTTTAAGAAATACTCTGTGGAAAACTTCTACCGGTCTTTCAGAAATTGAACTTTCTTCATAGGCGGTTTGGCGAAGTCTGCCATTACTCCGGCAATATCTATATCGTTGGGACAACGTGTGGTGCAGGTAAAACATCCCGAGCATATCCACTCCGTATTGGAGTCGAGTGCTTTTGAGTTTGATCCCAACTGGAGAAGCCTCATGATTTGATGGGGCATGATATCCATTGCAAAGCTTACGGGGCATCCGCTCGAACATTTTTTTCACTGGTAGCATAGAGATACTAGGGAGAGAGGATTTTTATACATGGAATTGCTTATGCTCCGGTTCATATAGAAACCCGGGCGGATTTCCGCCTGCAATCATTACTATAAATGTTAATTTTATCAATGTCAATAATTATAATATGATTACTAAGATAAGAGGTCAGGTAGTTCTTATTGCATCAAAGTAAACAACCACCGGTACCGCTAAGCCCCTTTTTAGATCAGAAACACAATCCTTGCGGAAATTAACACTTTGGTTCGATACGCAAATACTCTCTCCTATCTCTTGCATCTGATATGCATGTCTTCTGGAACCTTGTATACATGGTTAAAAAACTCAAGTTTTTTGGCGGAATGATCGTATTTCAGGAAGTAGTTCATCCAGGATGAGGTCTCGTAGAGATTCCAATCCCTCGGTGGAATGATATAGTTTAGTTTATGGCATTCCCGTCTGTTTTTTGCCCTCCAGTAGACTCTTTCCCAGATACACATCCGCTCCGGAAACACCTCGCAGTGCCCCTTTACCCTGCTTCCTCCGCATGGACCGACCCGCATTCCTTTGGGACACTGAGATTCGGGGCAGAGGTAGTACGATTCGAAGAGGGCGCAGTCATCACACTCTCTGCAGTCAAAAAGAACCCTCTTGGTCAAGTGTTCTGCCCTGCGGAAAATTCTATAAAAAAAGTGATATTTCTTTGCCAATGACGAGATTCCCCTCATTAAGGCACAGCCGGGTGTCCCTTCGATGAATATCAATTTATGTAGAATCCTGGTAAGCCAGAAGGTAAGGGAGAAAATAGATTTTCTGGGAGTAATATTGGGTTCGAGATCTTCTTTCTTTTTGTTTAAAAACTCAAGGCTGTCCCCTCCTTTAAAGTAGTAGAAAGGTTTATCATCCGACGAGTAATTAAACTCTCCAAGGTGGTCTCGCCAGTTTTCTCCTATCTCTCCGGCCTTCTCCAGTATAAAGCGGACATCTTCTGCACTGAGGTTAAGCCCCTCGATATGAACCCCATTGTAACCCAAGCCCTTAAGAACTGCCACCAGTCGGGCGGACCTCTTTAACCGGGCTTCCTTCCCCTTATCTGGAGTCTTTGATTCTTCCTTGATCTTTTCCAGGAGTCTATCGTTTACGTAACATCCAGGAACTTCACCTCTGTTCATAAACCTTGCCGCACCAGAGCTGAGCACATAGACGCTTCCCAGAATCGGAACGTCCAGACCAAGGTATTCTCTTACATATTTGAGCAACTCGATATGTTTTAAGGCATCGAAGCCGAGTTGAGTAATAAAAAAATGGGCGCCCGCTCTGATTTTTTTCTCCAGTTTAATGTACTGCATTACAGAGGATGCCTCTGTCCACTTGAAAGGAGAAACAACTGCACCCAGGTAAAAATTGGTACTTTCAAGTGTAACCTGCCTCTTCCCTGCCTCGATTTCAAGCCCCCTGTTAAGATTATTTAAAAAGTAGAGTGCGTTCACCGCACCCATATCAAAAGATGGTTTAGGAAGACCCATATATCCCATTATGGGATAGTCTCCGGTCAGTACCAGCAGGTTCTCTATTCCACTTCGTGCCAGCAGGTACGCTCTCGATTCTATGGCGTTTCGATTCATATCCTTACATGAAAAGTGGACTATAAGGTCCACCCCCATGTTGAGAATCTCGATACCCACAACATCGGCACTCAGTGCGGGATTACCTCCGGCATTATCGGTTAAACTAAGGGCGTGTATATCCGGCGAATCTTTAACTTCCGAAGCGAACTGGAGAGCCTGATCTACATTTCTGCCTTTATATCCTCTGCCCGGTATGAGCTCACAGGTTGTGATAAACTCCTGTCTCGATTCCAATGCTTCTCTGAATCTTCCCATTTTTTTCCTTTCGTTAATAAGAGATATTGCAGATGAACGGCTGGTAATGACATGATCCTGTTCATGTCAAAGACTGCCCCCCCCAATACAGCTTCCGTGCCATCGATATAACGACTGACGAACGTCAGGATATTACTATAAAGTTTTACGATTCTTCAATTGGCAGACCGGCATTCTTCCACTCTATTACGCTCTCATCAATTCTACCGGCCCTATAGCCTTTTTTAAGCAGTACCTCCACGGCCTTATCTGCCAGAATACAGTATCTGCCCCTGCAATAGGCTACTATGGTTTTATCTCTGGGCAGTTCCTCTATCCTTTTCTCCAGTTCCTCCAAGGGAATGGAAATAGCTCCTGGGAGGTGGGCTTGTTGAAACTCCTCCTCCGGCCGAACATCGATTACAACGGCATTTCCCCTCGTTACCATCTTGAGAAGCTCTTCCCTGCTTACCGAATGGGATCGAGAAGGACTGCTTGAAATCTCCTCCAGAGTGGTACGGATTTCACCCAGTTGATTTGAGGCAAACTCTTTAAGGCTCATGTAGAAATTGCAGGCCGCCTCATCCCGGATCGAATAGAAAATGTTCTTTCCGGAGCGTTTCAATTTTACCAGGTTAACACTCTTCAGGTGCTGGAGGTGCCTGGAGGTATTAGCCACCGATTGCCCGGAATAACGGGCAAGAGCCTCTACCGTATGTTCTCCCTGACAAAGTATATTGAGTATTATCAACCTCTGGGGAGATGAAAGAGCCTTCCCGATCCTGCTGAACTGTTCGTAAGCATAGGCTTTAAACTCATCATCCGGTTTACTGGGAAACACCCCCCCCTCCTATCTTCCTCCTCTTGTCATCGGATCGCCCGAGTACCCCAGTTGTGTAAAATCTGCTCCTCCCGTGTTGCAATCGTCACACTTCAAGGCTTCTGAGCCGGGAGGTATCTCGTGATTTATGGCCATTTACATGTACGTCTCGATCCATACGATTTAATTTTCCCTTTTTATGGGTGCCTCTGGAGGATAGTATTCCTCCCCCCTTATCAGCTCCCGCTTCGCATTGACTTAAGAGACTAAAATCAATCAATCAATTTAATGATTAACTGATTGAACTATTTTTATACAGAATCAAGAAATTGTCAAGAAGAGATGAAGGAGATCAAAAAGCGCCTAAAGATTGATTTTCTGATCCTCTCCGCATATACGGGTGGGGCACCTGGCTATTTCCCCACCTGCGATGCAATAAAACAGGGAGGGTACGATGTTGAAGAGGGCTATAAACTCTATCATATTCCCGGACCGTTTAAGGAAAATCTGGAAGAACTGATTTTGCGTGAAACAGAGGCATTTGTAAATAATATCCTGATATGAAAGCAGAACAAAATCGTTAAATAGAAAGCTAACGGGCTTTGAAACTTTTTCTCCTTTCTGTTATAGTCAAAAATGCGATGGCTGAGATATTACAGAAACCTCTGGCCTTTTTACTGATTGCAGTTTTAATTTTTAACCTTTCACAGCGGAGACATCTCTCTTACGGTGAGAAAAAAAGAATAGCCACGCTTCTTATCGCAGGAGCAATCCTTTTTCTCTATATTATCGATCTATTAATAATCAGATTTCATCTAAGCCCACTATATTTGATTCCTGCAACCTTGATAATAATTCTTTTTTTCTTAAATTACAGAAAGGCTGTTTTACCCTTCTCGATAAACTGTGATTACTGTGGGAAAAGGTTGTCCATAAAGCGGGTTCTCTATCACGATTCCAACATGTGTGCAAACTGTGAATCGGGAGAAAAATAGCAAAGTATCAATTCTCGTGCTGATGTCAAAATTCAAGGCCTGACCCCAACCAACGTAGAAATGTTAATTCTGCAAGAAGAGCTGTGACAAAAGATAGGGAGGCAATTACAACTCCAGGGATTGCTAGTAATTGAGGTATTGTAAAAACCAGGATCGTCAGGGTAATGCAGTTGAGTGCAACAGCCCTGGAGATGTTTCCTGTCCTTTTATGAACGATTTGAATACCCCGGAAGAGAGATATAAAAGATACAATCACGGGAACAACAAATAAAATCAATAAGGGTGTATGAACATACTCAAGAAGTTCTTCAGAAAGTCCTACTATATTTCTAAACCATACATCGCTTAAGAGTGTAAGGGAGACGATGAGGAAAAGACTTCCCAAAATTGCCGATAGAAGATAAATAAATTTACGAAGTGCATAATAGCTTTTCCTGTCGTGTAATAGTGCAATAATGACTTCCTGGGAGGATATGGCCATGGAGTTAAACATAAAGAGGAAGCTGTGTATTACAGGCCATACTGCCAGTGAGGCAAGAGGTTCGGGGGCTCTTGCCAGACCCGTTGTGATGATGGGTCGAACCAGCAGCATAATAAATGAGGTGAGGGCAAGGGGATAATAAAAGCTTACAAAATCTTTTAGCGATAGTTTCTCTTCATCATTTTCAGTTTCGGTTAAGAATTGTTTCTTAATTTTATTTAGAAAAACATAGGAAGCTACTGCTCCGGCGATAACACCGGCGGAAAGGGCGAGGGCACCAAGAACCGCACCGCTCAAAAGCTTTGTGAAAAATCCGAACATCAGAACTGTGGCCGAGACCAGGAGTCTTATAATCATTGTTATTGGTATAACCTCAGTCTTGCCAAAACGAATCAGAACTCCCTGCCATAGTCTTCTGTATCCTATTGAGGCAGCCCATGGTACCATCACCAGAAAGGCATTCCTGCTCGGCTCTAGGAGATCTTCCGGTGCACCGATTATTCTCCCCACAATAAATGAGTAGAGAGGAGTTACCGCAATCAATATATGTAGAAGTGTGAGAGATATTGCTAAAAAATGCATAAACTTAAGTACTCTATGGTATGTTTGTCTGCCTTTTACAAGAGCGGTTCCTGTTGAAAGCATCTGAATGACCGGACTCTCTATCAAAAGGGCTATGGAGAAAGTTATTCCGAATACCGCCAGATTTTCCTTGGAGAAGGGAAGTCTTGCGATTACAGCGGTGATAACAGGTTGTTCGACTGCCATCATTATCCACATGAGAGCAAGTGGAAACCAAAAAAGAAATATCTTTATTGTGGAGAGTGTTCGTTCTTTTTCCATTTCCATCACAATAACAGGGTATTGAATAAAAGGGAAGAAGAGAAACCGCATGGGAGTATTTTCCAAATCAAAGTTCTGTTTTAATATAGAATACCATGGGATTTTGCCTTGTCTGTAATAACTCTTCCCCCCTTATTTCGGAGAAATTGGGAGTTTGCGTAAAGTGCATAAGGGAGAAACCGAAAGAGGCTCTGCCAGTTGCCTTTAGTGCGCACAGGGCTTCCAGGTTCTACTTCGGATTACCGGAGAGCCCTCCCAGGGCTACAGACGGGGTTGTGTGTAAATTATGCGCTAATGAATGTAGAATTCCCGCCGGCGGTATGGGTTATTGCGGACTCAGAGAAAATCGGGAGGGAAAGCTGGTCGGCGTGTCACCACGGGAAGGTAAACTTTCATGGTATCACGACCCTCTTCCCACAAACTGTGTTGGTGAGTGGGTGTGCGCCGGTTGTACAGAGGCCGGTTTCCCAGGGTATTCTTACAGACGCGGGCCTGAGAACGGTTACTTCAATCTGGCGGTATTCTTCCATGCCTGTTCCTTTAACTGTCTCTTCTGCCAGAACTGGCATTTCAGGGAAAAGACACTCCTCCCTGGAAAGGTATCACCTGCAAAGCTTGCAGGAGATATCGACAGAAGGACATCATGTATATGTTACTTCGGAGGAGACCCCTCTCCGCAGCTACCCTTCTCCCTCAATTCTTCAAGACTCGCTATCAAAGAGAATAGGGGGAAGTACTTAAGGGTATGCTGGGAGACCAACGGAAGCATGCACCCCAGATTACTCGATAAAGTAATGGATATGGCAATAGAAACGGGAGGATGTGTAAAGTTCGATCTTAAAGCCTGGAATGAAGACCTCCATATTGCCCTTACGGGAATCACAAACAGGAGAACACTTGAAAACTTTCGCAGGGCAGGCAGGCGCATTGCGGAGAGGCCCGATCCTCCTCCACTTATTGCAAGCACCTTGCTGGTACCCGGATATATCGATGAGGAAGAAATAGGAAACATTGCCCGTTTTATTGCATCCATCGATCCCGAGATTCCCTACAGCTTGCTTGCTTTTCATCCCCGATTCTATATGAACGATCTTCCGCTGACTTCAAGGAGCCTTGCATCAAACTGCCTGCAGACAGCAATAAAGGAGGGTCTCACCAGAGTCAAGATCGGGAATCTGCACTTACTCGTCTAAAGGAAGGGAAACGCCTTGTTTAAGAGATTATTTTATGTTCTATTTGTTGTGTTTTTCCTCAACGGCTGTTATTTGGAGAAACAGGGTTTTCATATTCTTAAGTTTCAATTCAATGCCGAGGATATTGACAGGCTCATAAATGATGAAAATACTCACGCGGAGCTCAGGGAGTTTTTATTACTGGTAAAAGAAATAAAGAATTATGCAGTAGAAGAGATCGGTCTTGAAAAAAACAAGAATTACACAAGATATGTTGAACTGGAAAAGGATTATCTGGTCGATGTTGTATCCGCCTGTGAAAAGGATAGGTTTGCCCCATACAGGTGGGCATACCCCTTTTTCGGTAAGTTCCCCTATAAGGGGTTTTTTGTAAGGGATTATGCAGAAAGAGAGGCAAAGAGGCTTGAAAGAAAGGGCTACGATGTTATAATCCGCAGGGTGGATGCCTTCAGCACTCTTGGCTTTTTTACCGACCCTGTTTACAGCTTTATGACTGAATATTCCCTTTACCAGATTGCCTCCCTCATAATTCATGAGCTTACCCATTCCACAATATTTTTAAAAAACTACATAGAGTTTAACGAAAGACTCGCTACTTTTGTGGGAGAAGAGGGAGCAAGAACGTTCATAGAGGAAAAGTATGGTATGGATTCTGAACATTACAGAGAGGCCGTTGATTTTGCTGAAGATTTTAACAGGTTTGTTGAGCTGATACAATCTCTGTATGGGGAGCTGAGTGTGGTATATGCATCCGGGTTAAGAAGAGAGGAGAAACTTGAGAAAAAAGAGAAGATTATAAGAGCCTTTAACCTTAAGCTTAAAAGTTCTTTCCACCTGTTTAAGACCGAACGGTTTATGAACATACAGATACCTGTAAACAACGCTTATATTATGACCTACATGCGGTATACAGAGGATCTTTCGCTGTTTTATGAGCTTTACGAGAAAAACAGTCGTAATTTGAATCGAATGGTAAAAGTACTAAAGAGGCTTATATGCTATAAGGGTGATCCTGAAGAGTACTTAAAGAAAAAGCTTTCAGACCGGGAGGAGCTATGACCCGGCTCTCTCTTTAAGCCAATTAATAATTACCGAAAGCACCTCTTCCTTCTCCGGTTCGTTCAGGATTTCGTGATAAAGTCCCTCAAAGATGCGTAAAGTTTTGTCTTCAGATGATACTCTTTCATAGAGGAGTTTACTCCCTTCGGAAGAGGCCGCCTTATCTTCAGAACCGTGGAGTATGAGGATTGGTATGTTTATTTTATCCGCCTGCCTAAGAACTGTTTTTCCTGCCTTGAGCAGCTCTGCTCCGAGCCTGGCTTTAACTTTACCGTGATAGACCAGGGGATCCTTCTTGTAGTTAAGTATGACTTCGCGATCTCTGGATAGTACATCGGGTTCAAATGGCGCCACGGCCAGGTTTGGCGATAGAGCAGAAATGACTCCAGAGAGGAGTATCAGGAGGGGAGACACATTGCCTCCTACAATGATACCGGGAGCCGAAAGGATTATACCGGCCGGCTCATCATCGTAACGCTCTGCATATAAAGCCACAATAGCTCCACCCATGCTGTGCCCCAGAAGGAAGATTTTCTTCCCCGGTTGGTCTTTTTTTACGATATCCAGAAACAACCTCAAATCATCCACAAAATAATCGAATCTATCCGTATAGGCCCTCTTGCCGCCCGACTCTCCGTGGCCTCTGTGATCGTAAGCGTAAACGGCATAGCCTTCTCCGGTAAAATGGGTTGCCACATTTTCGTACCGTCCGCTGTGCTCTGCATAGCCGTGGACGACTGTCAGGACTGCTGATGGTTCTCCCTCTGGTAACCATACACGGTAGAAAAGCTCAACACCTCCGGTACCGGTAAAACTACCGGTTTGTTTCTCGCTCATTTTATCCTTTATCCTCCCAAATACTTTCTAATAATGGGCTTGAGTCTCTCCAGTGTGTCCTTGGGTATCCTCTCTTTATCGGTAATAAAGGCTTCCTTTAAGGCGCTGTGCGCCTCGTACTCGGCCTCTGGATCGATCATCTCTACCGCCCTTACAACGCTTTTCCGTGCATGCTGGATATTTTTCCCGAAAGTCTTTATCACCATCTCTGTGCTGACGGGCTCTTCGTGCCACACATCATAGTCTGTTACATGGGCCATTATGCCATAGCTAATCTCTGCTTCCCGTGCAAGGAAGGCTTCCGGACTGGTAGTCATCCCGATAATATCCAGTCCCCACTTTCTGTACAGGTTGCTCTCGGCTCTGGTACTGAAACGCGGTCCCTCTATGGTTATAAAGTTGCCTCCTCTGTGTACGTTGGTATCACCAAAATCGGCAGCTTTAAAGAGTATATGGGAGAGCTCGGGGCAAAAGGGCTCTGCCGTTCCTATGTGCGCAACCAGACCTCCTTCGAAAAAGCTCCTCTTTCTATCTTTTGTAAAATCGAATAGCTGATCGGGTATTACAATGTCTCCCGGACGGAAATCCTCCCTTAAACTTCCGCAGGCACTCACACTAATAATAAATCGTACTCCCAGAACCTTAAGAGCAAAAATATTTGCCCTGTAGTTTACCTCAGACGGGGTAAAAACATGCCCCACACCGTGGCGTGGAATAAAGGCAACTCTCTTTCCGCTTATTTCACCGGTTATTACTTTACCCGATGGTTTGCCAAAAGGTGTATTGACTTCTACCTCTTTTATCTGCTTCAACTCTTCCATACCGTAAAGCCCACTGCCACCGATTATTCCGATGGGTATTTTCTCCTCTGCCATAGTCGATCTCCTTTAAACTGGATTCTACTAGAAGAGGCATGTTGCCTCAAAACCCGACTGTACTATAACATTTTTTACGAATCAATATTATATATGCAACTGCTTAATTTAAGCAAATGGTTTTCCGTCTTAAGTGCCTCGCAAACTAAAATTTCTTTTGCATAATTTTATTTTTCAGTATAGAATAGTAGTTAATTATGGTTACAGAAGAGATGATAAAAAAGACACCCAAGGTGGAACTTCATGACCACCTGGACGGTGGGTTAAGACCTCAAACGATCATAGAGCTTGCAAAAGAGTACGGAGCTGAGCTTCCTGCCCACAATCCAGAGGAGCTGGCTCAATGGTTTCACAGGGGTGCAAACAGGCAAAGTCTCTCACTCTACCTGGAAGGCTTTGCTGTTGTACTCCGGGTCATGCAGACCAGAGAAGCACTCGAGAGGGTTGCCTTTGAAGCCATAGAAGACCTTGCCGACGATAATGTGGTATATGCAGAAATACGCTTTGCTCCCCACAACCATCTTGAAAACGGACTGAATCTTGAATTGGTTGTTGAATCGGTTCTGGAGGGATTGGCTCGGGGCAGAGAAAAGACAGGAACGGAGTACGGCCTGATTCTCTGTGCAATGAGGCATCAGCAGAGGTCCTTGGAGATTGCCGAGCTTGCGGTTGCTTTTCAGGATAAGGGAGTAGTGGGATTTGATATTGCCGGTGATGAATATGGTCATCCTCCAAAGAGACACCTGGATGCCTTTCAGTATATCCGAAACAGAAACTTCAACATTACCATCCACGCTGGGGAAGCCTTCGGTCCCGAGTCGATCTGGCAGTCTCTGCAAATCTGTGGAGCTCACCGAATAGGTCATGCCACCAGGCTTATAGAGGATATGGTTGTACACGGTACAAGGATAGAAAAGATGGGTTCTCTGGCTCATTTTATAAGGGATAAGAGGGTTCCCATGGAGATGTGTCTCTCATCCAACGTGCAGACAGGTGCTGCTAAATCTCTGGATGAACATCCCTTCCATGTCTATTACCGTAATCATTTCAGGACAATGCTGTGCACAGATAACCGTCTTATGAGCAATACGACTCAGAGTAAAGAAATGGCGCTTGCCGTTAAACACTTCAATCTGACTTTAAGAGATCTGGAGAAGCTCGCCATAAATGCCATGAAATCGGCCTTTTTGCACTACGATGATAGAATAAGGATAATCTACGATATACTTAAACCTCAATTCGCAAAAATACGAGAGGAGACGAATCCCATGGACTGAAATATAACAAGGTAACGGCGTTAAACAACTTAAGTTAACTGCCGATTTTAAACAAAAGAGGATCCTTATATTATGGTAGAACAAAAAGTAAGAGAGCCTACAGTACTTTTACCGTATCCCGGCCCGTCTGAAGCGTACTGTAACGATATCTTCGTATATCTCCGACCGGAGACCAACGGAGTGATCGTAGAAAGCACTTTGTTGAGGGTAATTAGAAATAACAGCAATTATAAAAACAGAATAAAACTCGTCTATCTGGCCAATATTCCCGGTGATTTTATTGTAGAAAACAGAATTGTAGAAGAGCACTATGGGTATAAACTGTACTTTACAGTAAAGGGGAAAGCTGTTTTTACTCCCTTTATGAAAGAGCGCTTCGAGAATTACTTTCACACTCCCTTCGAAGAAGCTCCGATTATCGGCGCCTTCGAAGCTTTAAGAGTTTTTAATATTTCTCACAATGAGCTTTTTGAAATTCGGGTTCCCGAAGAAGATATGCTGCTTGTAGACGATCAATCTATAAAAAAAATAGATGGCTATTTTGTCATAAATTACGATATTCCTGCAATTATCAACAGGAACAACTACCAGACCGATATTGCAGCCATGATTCTTCGTACAAATCACTCCTACGATATCATCCATGAGATGATTCAGGATATGGGAGATGCACTTATCAAGGCAAACATTCTTAAGTCCGGAAAGCCACTAAGCCGTATTTTCCATTATTCCAGAGGGCCCTTCGATCAGATTCGTGATGCCATTGGATATCTTTACGATATGAAAGGAGAACATGAAGCTCTGGGAAAAACCACTTTCTGTAATTATTTACTCGAGCGTGGAATCACTATGAATAACATCCTCTACGCAATGCGCTACCCTATCATGCATTTTAGAGCCGACTCAAATAATATTATAGAAGATTCACTCTTCTCCTATACCGAAAATGATTCTTTCGAAAGGGCATTGGAGAAGTACCTTTCCATAACCTCACAGGTGATTTTATTTTAGTGGTCAACCGAATTTCTTACCTTAAGAGACAAGCTTAACCCCAGTTTGGTTTTCCGGCAACTCCATGCTGCCTGTAAGCACCTCAAGTTCTTTTGCTGCCCTGGTATTTTCTAAAGAAATACTTTTGAGTGTATTTATCAAATCTCTTAAATTCTGAGTGTCCCTCGATTGCTCCTGTAGCTCGGTCAGTATCTTGCCGGATGCACTCTCTAGGGAATTAAAGGTGTTGCGCAAAGATTGGCTTTTCTCGAGTTGAGCGGAGAAAAATGTTTTTATATTTTCCGTTGCCTCAATAAGAGACTCTATTGAATTGAGTATCTCATCGGCTCCTGCTTTCTGTTCTTCCATGGCTGCGGATATTGTTTGTATCAAATCGGATGTTTGATTGATATCTGTAGAGATTTTCACAAACGCCTTTCCCATGGACTCACCGAGGGAGACCCCTTTTTCTATCTTTTCTACCATGTTTGTTACATGAGAGATTATCTCTTTTGCGTTTATGGTACTATTTTCTGCCAGTTTCCGAACCTCATCGGCAACTACGGCAAACCCCCTCCCTGATTCTCCCGCATGGGCCGCCTCAATTGCTGCGTTCATGGCAAGAAGATTTGTCTGAGCAGCTATTCCCGATATGACGTTTACAGCCTTTTTAACTTCTTCGGAGGAAGCCTGGATTTCCTTCATGGAGTTAAGAGTGTCCAGAACCCTCTTCTCTCCTTCCTCTGCTACTTTTAACAAATTGCGGGCAAGGTCATTGGCCTGATTGCTTATTCTGGATACAGAACCGATATTTGCCGTCATCTCTGTTATGGCAGAAGAGCTTTCTTCAACAAAACTGGCCTGAGTCTCCACGCTTTTAGAGGCGTCATCGAGTGATGAGAGCACACTCTTGATAACCGAGTCCATCCGGGAGACAATTTTTAAGAGTGAGTCTGCATCGTTTTCTATTTCATTTATCGATGAGATGACTTCTTCCACAGTACCGGAAGCTTCACCTATGGATTCTTCTGATAATGAGGATTTTTCCACTATAGCAGAGGTGATGTTTTTGACTCTCTCTATGAGTGTACGAAAATTATCTAAAAGGCGATTGATGTTGTGAGTAAGAAAGCCTATTTCATCAAATTGTAATATATTTAATCTGGTCGAAAGTTCCTGGTTTCCTGATGCAGTATTTTCCAATCGTTCGGCCAGCCAATTTATCTCAGTCCATTTGACTGTGGAAGAGGTATATTGAACTGAAGCTATGATTAAAAATATTATAACTGCGAGTATCCCCATTTGAAAAAAAAATGTGGCGGTTGTAAAATTAGTTGTCGTGTTCTGATTGCTTATAAATCCGTAACCGGCCGGTATAAGCAGAGAGAGTGTAAAAAATAGTGAACTCAAGGATAGAAGGAGGTCTCTTCTCTTCAATCCCATATTACTTCTGCCCGGCTCAAAGGTAGTTATCTCTATCATTGATCTGGGTTTAAACGTTATAAGATCAACAGAGAAGATAATCTGGATAGAGGCAGTGAAACCTGCTGCAATAAAGTAGAGAACCGTAAGAGTAATGTAAGTAACATTCGGATGTGAAAGAGAAGAAGTAACTGCTCCTGCCAGAAAAACCATCAGGCTTGAGATGACAGCAATAAGGGGAATCTCCTTGAAGACATCCAGAGCCTTCACCTTTTCTTCCGTCGAAAATTCCGGGTAATGGCTATTACCGGAGGCATATTTTTCCAGAGGTTTTAACCTTAAATATAGAGTTATCGAAGCTATTAAAATAGGAACAAAAACAGAAATTATAAAAAGCCCTGCATTTTCAAGGAGAGTGCCCATATCTTTTAACAGATAAACCGAATAAAATATTCGGCAAAAAAGGAGAAGAATTATCAATACGATAACAAATACACCAATTACTCTTATTCGTAAACTTTTCATTATTAACCTCCGGCTCATGGCAAACCATTTACTATAAAAGCTTATACTATATATTTATTTCTGTCGCAAGATTCCGTATAATTCTTGTTACTTTTTTTCTTTTTATTAGTTTTATATTATGAAGAGCATTTGTGTTTTAAATAAAGACCTCCTTTTTCTAATGCCCCTTAAGGGTTTTCACCTCCTTTTCCCTTAAGGGGTTTTTATTTACAATTTTATAAAGATGTACGGATATATTGTTTTTTCAGAATATGTTGAAACAACATGCCCATATTTTGATAGAAATAGCACGATTGAGCACTTCATTGTAGATCAACTTTCAGTAGACGATCTTGATTTTCTTCTTGAAAGGGGATACAGACATTTCGGAAGATATGTTTTCAGACCAGTTTGCGGAGACTGCCACTCCTGTATCCCACTTCGCATACCCCTCGCCGGTTTTACCTTTCCCAGGTCTGCCAGACGATTATTTAACAGGGCTTCTCATTTCAGAATTGAATTGACCGAACCAATACCTTCAAAGGAAACATACGCCCTGTATTCAATACATAAAAAGAGATTTAAAGATAGTCCCCCCGATACCTACATGGATTATCTGGAAACATTCTTTACCCCATTACCCGGTAACTATCAACTATCAATATATGATAACAATAGACTTATTGCAGTTTCCCATATTGATATTACAGAGAGGGCTCTTTCTGCGGTATATTGCTATTATGATGATTCCTACCGCAGAGAAAGTCCCGGTACTCTGTCAATTTTTAAGGAGATAGAAATAGCAATTGAAAGGAGGCTAAGATTCGTTTATCTAGGATACTATATAAGAGAAAACAGTCACATGAGCTACAAGTCGAGGTTTAAACCAAACCAGATACTACTCGAAGAGGGTAAATGGGTGGATTTTATGGACAGGCAGGGAAATATAAAAAACCTGGATCTCGTTTATCGTGGGTTTACTCCTAAAGAAAATATTTTTAATAAAAGGTTTGACAAATACCAGATTTAGAGGTATAATTTGTATATGAAAAGAAAGGAACAGGAGGTAACCATCGTGGAACCGCCTGTTGTTTCAGGCCGGTAGAACCGGCATGATGATACTACATAACTTTCTAAAATTTATTTTTGTGGGATCCAGATACAGAGAAAACGATGGAAACTCTTCTGCTGGATTTCTTAAACCCGGTAATCAGTCCGGGTTTTTTTATTCTTAAGTGCTAAATACTTGAGTTTCACAAAAATATAAATAAATGATTAAAAAAAATACCAGAGGGTTATAAAATAGAGAATAGAGGTATCAAATCTCATGGGAGGGGAAGATGATACCGTGTATAGATATTTTAACACTAATCAGAGAAGGGTTTATATTTCTACGAGGCGTGGTGACTTAAATACAGCTGAATAATCTGATGATGATTGCAACAACGGTCATTCTGTCGAGCAAATTCAATCTTTTAAGAAGTGAGTCGCAGTTGGTTAAAGGAAAGGACAGTCAACGCTTTTTCCCACTGTCTGAAAGCAGCGAAGTTTAACGTGAAAGATGCGATGAACGCATATGCAAAGATGCTGCTGCAGAGTTATGAGTTGAAAGGTGGACGGTTTATCATCGATGATACGATGGAACATCACACGAAGCTGTGCAAGTTCATCTATGGGGTATGTCGGCACTGGGATCATGTGTTTGGCACGAATGTATCGGCTAAGTGTTTAGTCTTTCTTTACTATTCAGAAGGGGGAGTGATCAAGTTTCCGATTGGCTGGAGGATCTATTTCAAAGGAGGGAAGAAGACTAAGAACGACCTGGCCTTAGAGCTGATTCAAGAGGGGATGCGCAGAGGTTTTCCTTGTGGTGTGGTCTTGGCTGATAGCTGGTATTGTGTAGAGCCTTTTGTGAGGGAACTGCGGTGGATGGGATTACGGTATGTGTTGGAGATAAAAACCAACACCACCATTCGGGAGCCGATCAAAAGGCAAGAGGAGAAAAGAAGGGGACGGAAGCGGAAGAAGTGGTACCGGAAGGTCTCCCTTATTGGCTCTATGGGGAAAGTGCAGCGGCAGCGGAAGATCGGATTTGGAGGAGACCTATCCACTGGGAAAGAAGAGAAGGTATTGTATTAGATCAAGGAAAAGACATGTAGTATACATGCTCTTCCTGGATTACACAAAGTTGTATACAGTTATGACCCTGAGAAAGGCAGTGAGAAATATCTGATCACCAATGAGCTTACGTGGGAGGGGGTAAAGCTGGTGAAAGAATACTTTCATCGCTGGGTGATTGAAGAGTTTTTTAAGAAATACGAAGCAGCAATTGAATATGGAGGGGGCCTGCGTCAGGAGTAAACAAGGAGTAGCAATAACGTTATTCCTGCTGACCTGCGTAGACTCCCTTTTCCATAAGGAGATTGCAAAGCTGGTTTCTATAAACTCTCAATCTGGACCAATAACGGTGCAGTCAATTGTCCGGCTTGCAGTCTTAGAAAATGCGGAGAACTTCGTTCAGATGATCAAGGGCCCACGTGGTAAAGAGTTCCTGGACCGCTGGATACTACAACTGAAAGCGGATGCCGTCCGGCATCGTAAGGTGAAATCTGAAGTTGGATACCTTGATCATGTAAAGATGGAGGAGAAGGATGAATTAGATAATGTGGCATAATGTCCAGCTTTGATTAAGTACATTTTTGTGAAATCCAAGTAGTATATTTTGCAGTAGAATCCCATGTAGACAGAAGCATATACGGTCCTTATCAGTTTCCCGAGAAGATTATCCCCCTGATGATTCTAATGTAAAGCACAGGCCGGGGCATTAGAGGCGGTATGCGATTAACTGTTTGAAGATAAAGCATGAGCCTGGCTGGCGGTAGTGCTACACCTTGGAGCCGGGACTTGAAAAGACTGTAAGTTGGTATTTTAACAATAGAGAATGGGTTGAAAGTGTCAGAACCGGTGAATACAGGTAGCGGGTAGAGAAGAACTATGGGAAGAGAAACTAAGAGTATTGCTACCCCACCGCTTGCGTAATTAAAAATGAGGATCTCCTGTAAAAGGGAGTGTTTTCATGCTCCTATTACATCATAGTGATATATAATTATTACACCGATGTGGCAAAAATTGCATTTTACTTTTGGTAGGTGCTTTGGCTTCACCTTAACAGCTTTAACACTTCTTCCTTCGTTTCGGCGAAAACAAAGGCATCTATTGCTGCATCAAGCTTGTTAACATCCATGGTGTTTTTAATGGTCTCCAGATCTTCTTCGGTAAGACTAAACTTCTTATCGAGCAGACGGATTAAATCTTCCTGTTTACTCCTTTTTATAATCTTCTCACCTATGGTCATATACACCTCCTTCTGTTCCTTAAACTCTGCCCTCTCAAGCTCCCTGTTAAGGCTCTCCTCATCGATCCTGCCTTCATTTAATATATACTGGAAAAGGGCTTCGAGAAAAGAGCGGCTCTCCTCATCGAGCACCTTCTCTGCAATCCCTTCCAGTATCTCCCCTATGTGCTTCTTAAGCCCTG
>Ga0180301_10001492_pt1 | contig 18508 bp, 22 predicted proteins | sample GuaBasSediGuay16_FD_121797 | JGI IMG/M metagenome (GOLD analysis project Ga0180301, IMG submission 121797) | Subseafloor sediment microbial communities from Guaymas Basin, Gulf of California, Mexico - Guay16, Core 4569-2, 12-15 cm | ecosystem: Environmental > Aquatic > Marine > Hydrothermal... | reverse complement strand
CAACTTTTCCTTATCCTTAACATTTTTAAGCTTATCAAGATAAAGCTTATAGCTTGCTGTTTTAGCAAAAACTTTTGCAGCTCTTTCAGGTGTAGGATAAACTAGGATACCATTAGATTCTAGAATGTTTATTGATGGAGTATTTGAAGCTAAAGTAGCAACATAAATAGGTTTACCTGTTTCCTTGATGAGGCTTAAAAGTTTTCTAGCTATTTCACATTCAGCATCAACAAGTTTATCAAGCATAGATAAGTTTAGCTTCCCAGCATACGGAGAATTCTTAAATCTTTCAAGAGTATTTTGCGCCCAACCAAAACCAAGATAAATCACTCCATCAACATTTTCATCCCTTATAACTTCTTCAACACACCTAAATTGAGCAATAGGGTTAGCAACCGCAACAGTATCAACAGGGTTAGATTTACTCCAGTAGCTTGGTAGAAGCTTATTTATTCTTTCTACAGTTTCTCTACTAAGAGGAGTAACATGTAAACCAAGCTTAGCACACGTATCTGCACAAACAACACCCCAACCTCCACCACCAGTAACTATTCCAACTCTTTTACCTTTAGGTAAAGGCTGATTTGCAAGAGCTACAGCTGTATCAAAAAGCTCCTCAACGTCATAAACTCTAATAACACCTGTTTGCTTAAAAAGTGCATCAACAATTTCATCTTTAGTTGCCATAGCCCCAACATGAGACCTCGCTGCTTTTGCTCCAGCTTCTGTTGCACCTGTCTTAAGTATAACTATAGGCTTTTTCCTTGTAATCTCCTTAGCTAACTTTGGAAATCTTGAGTTAGGCTTAAAACCTTCAATATACGCTATAATAACTTTGGTTTCAGGATCATAACCAAAATATTCTATAAAATCTTCACAGGTAAGGTCAGCCTCATTACCACTACTAACAAACTTGTTAAATCCTACTCCTCTCATAAAACCCCACATAACCATATTTGTGCCAAGATTTCCGCTCTGGGAAACAAAAGATATTTTACCTTTAAAGGCTGAAAAGTCTGAGAGGAGAGCAGGCATTAAAATGTTAAGATTTATTGACGTGTTAAATATGCCCATACAATTTGGACCCACAACCCTTATTCCCCCCCTTCTAGCAATACTAATAACCTCATCCTCAAACTTTTTACCTTCATCCCCTGTCTCCCCAAAACCTGCTGAAATAACTACGCAAGCTTTAACATTCTTCTCAACACAATCCTCCATAACTGATGGAACCTGCGACGCTGGGACAACAATTGATGTTAAATCTACATCCACAGGAATATCTTTGACGCTTTTGTAGGCTTTAAACCCTAAAACCTTGTCTACCCTCCTATTTACAGGATAAATTTCTCCCTTAAATCCTCCACAAATTAGGTTAAGGAATATATTAAAACCCCATTTTCCAGCAGTTTCAGTTGCACCTACAACAGCAACAGATTTAGGGTAGAAGAGGGGTTTAAGCTCCTCGTATATCACCTTCCCCATAATTAAGCCTCCCCAACCAAACTAACCTTATTTATAAAGGTTATGCCGCAACTAAACCACAGCGGTATCAGTAGGTTTTAATAAAGTGTGGAAATCTATTTAACTTTTATATCGGCAAACAGACTACACGGTTGATGTTGATGGTTAAAATAGTTTCATTTGATTTGGAAGGAACACTTGTAGATATGACTTTTAGTGATAAAGTTTGGAATGAGGGGATACCCGCACTTTATGCTCAAAAAACTGGTTTAAAATTTGAAGAAGCAAAAAGAATTGTTTTAAACGAATATATGAAGGTTGGAGAAGAACGTATTGAATGGTATGATATAAGATACTGGTTTAACAAATTTGGACTTTCAGATATAGAAGGCTTATTTAATAGGTATAGGGATAAAGTGTACATTTACCCTGAAGTTAAAAATGTTTTAGATTTTTTAAGTAGAAAATTTACCCTAATTTTAACTTCAAACTCCGCTAAAGAATTCATAGAATTTTTAACTAAAGAAATTAGAGAATACTTTAAGCATATCTTTTCAGCAACCTCAGATTTTAAGATTACAAAGAAAAAACCTGAATTTTATAGAAAAATTTGTGAAATTTTGAATGTTGAACCTTGGGAGATTGCCCATATTGGAGATAGATGGATAGATGATTTTGAAGTCCCAAGAAAAATTGGGATTAAAGCATATTTTCTTGATCGATTTGGAAAAGCTAGCAGCCTAAACAAATTTTCTATTGTTAAAGATTTAAGTGAGTTTGTAAGTAAAATTTTAAAGGGTGAATATGAGTAAGGCTGAGGCACCCAAACCTATAGTTAGTAGGCGTATAGGAGCCTCTTTTAAAACTAGAATTGGAAGAGGATTTTCCATTGAAGAGTTAAGAGAAGTAGGATTATCTGTAACTGAAGCAAGAAAACTTGGAATTTATGTTGATGAAAGAAGAAAATCAAAGCATCTGGAAAATGTTGAAGCCTTAAAAAGCTGGCTTAAAAATACTACAAAAAAGGCTTAAAAAATTGTTTAATAGCTTTCCATGTCATCCAACTTATGGTGTTCATAAATACTTTTAAGCTTATGTCTAACAATAGTATGTTCAAGCTCATTTTCAAGTATTGTAAAAAGTTCTTTAAGACATTTCAAAAATTGAGGTTGAGATCTTCTTCTAGGCCTTTTAAGGTTTACATGGTATACATGTTTAACTTTTGCAGGTTTTCTTGTTAAAATTATAATTCTATCACCCATTTCTAAAGCTTCAGCAAGATTATGGGTTACAAGGATAAAACTCTTATCGTAATCTTCCCATAACTCTAAAACTTCACTTCTCAATATTTGAGCTGTATATTCATCTATAGCACTAAAAGCTTCATCCATCAAAACAATATCAGGATCAACTGCTAAAGCTCTAGCAATAGCAACTCTTTGCCTCATTCCACCTGAAAGATCTTTAGGATAAGCATTCTCATAACCTTTTAAACCCATAAGATTTACAAGCTCCTCAGCAATTTTTCTACGCACAGTTTTAGGTACACCTTGAGTTTCTAAGCCAAACTCAATATTTTGAATAACAGTTCTCCACGGGAAAAGTGCAAAGTTCTGAAAAACCATGCTAATTTTGGGGTGAGGAGATAAAACAGGTTCACCGTAAAGTCTAACTTCACCCTCAGATGGTCTTTCAAGTCCAGCTAGTATCTTTAGCAATGTTGATTTTCCACAACCACTTGGCCCAACAATGCATAAGAACTCCTTTTTCTTTACGTCAAAAGAAATTTTTTCAAGGGTTGGAGAATGCTTACCATTAAATGTTTTATGGTATTTTGCTACATTTCTAGCTTCAAGAATTCTCATTAATCATGCCACCTCTTAACTCTACTTTCTATAACTTGGAAAACAAGTCTATCAACCAGTATAACCACAATACCAACCATGAAAATGCCTGCAAAAGCCTGGGTAAGTGAACCTTCTCCAACTGCAAGATTTATAAGAAAACCTACACCATGAATTCTTGCTATAACTTCAACAGCTAAAATTACCTCCCATAAAAATTCGTATGCAAGTCTAACTCCTGTTATAAATTGGGGAAGAATTGCTGGAAAAATAAGCTTTGTAAAAAGTTTTAATCCTCCAGCATTAAACACAAATGCAACATGAAAATAGTCTGAAGGTATATGTTTTACACCCTCCCTTAACGTGAAAAATAATGGGAAAAAAGCTACCATTACGGCTATTAACAGGGCTGTTGCTGTACCTTTTCCAAACCAGTAGATGAAGAAAGGCATCAAGGCAACATCAGGTAAAGCACCAACAACCATCATTAAAGGTGTAACAGAACTATCAATCCTAGTCTTTAAACCTGTTACTATTGCAAGTGGGAGAGCAAGCAGGATAGCAACAACAATTCCCATGGTAATAGTTAAAAGACTTTCAAAAAGGCTGATTGTAAACTCTGGCTTTACCAGAAGATTTAACAAGAGTACAGATAAAATTTGAGAAGGTGCTGGTAAAACTTCTGGTGAAATTATGTTTAATCTTAAGGAAAACTCCCAGAAAAGAAGCATCAAGCTTAAAGGTATAAGAAATGAAAGATTTTCAAACCGGACGGAAAAAATGCTACTAAGAGCTAAAGCCTTCTTACCTGCTTTCAAAGTTGTCTTTCTAACACTTCCCACAGAAGCCACAGTAAAACACCAAAAACTGGGTTAACAGAATAACAGATAAAACTTTAAACAAGAAGCAAATGATAAAGTAAAGATTTGCTTTTCAAGCTTTAACATTAAAATTTAAGCAGGTTAAATCAAAAACTTGTTAAAAATTTTGGTAGTGGAAGGGTTAATTAAAAAAGCTTTTAATAAAGTTCTAGGATTGCTACTCATTCAATTTGGCATCTTAGAATGACAGGTGAAGTTAAATACTATAATAAAAGTTTAGGTTGTTGGTGAGGTAGAATGGTAAATCGGAAAGAAGATGACAAAAATAGAGCGCAAGTACCATTAAAAGTAAAGTATTCAGAAGATTTTAAGAGAATTTATGCTACTGGAGCTATTGGAGGTTTCCATAGGTACGATTTGAGAATAGCATTTTTTACTGATTACCTAGTTTACGGAGAAAATCTTTCTGATAAACCTTCTGCTGTAAGAGAGATAAAAGTAGAAGTTATTTTAAGCCCTCTAGCTGCAGTAGAACTTAAAAAGTGGCTTGATATGCAAATCCAAAACATTGAAAAAATGGAAAGTGTAAAAAGTAAGTCTCCAACTGTTGTTTAGCTTTAAAAATAGAAAAATTTAAAAATGTGTCTCCTAATCTAAACTTATTAGCACTAGGTACAGGTGTTAATTGTTAACTTTAAAATTTTGTGTGAATAATAGGTTGAGTAAGAAAGTTATCCTTGATTCAAACTTTCTTCTTCTACCACTTAACCTTAAAATAGATATCTTCAGAGAAGTGGAGAAACTTTTAGCTGCAAAAGTTGAGTTTATATTAGTACCAGAAGTTTTAAATGAAATTGAAAAGTTGATTAAAAGCGGGAAACCATCTATAAGTAGAAAAGCTAAACTTGCACTTCAACTTGCCAATAATAGATGCGTAAAGATGAATCTTGAGGAAAAACCTTTAAAGGTTGAGGTTGATGATTACATTGCTAATCTGGCTGAAAAATACGGTTATATTGTTGCTACAGCAGATATGAAACTTAAGAAGAAGCTTAGGGATAGGGGTATTCCTGTTATATACCCTAGAAAGGGAAAATATCTTGCTTTAGAGGGGTATGTAGGCTAAATGTTTGAAATTGTTAAATGTCAAGATGTTGTTAGAGTTCCACCTGAAAAGTTTAATCATGACCTTAAGGTTGTTGCATTAGAGGAACTTAGTAAGAAGTATGAGGGAACATTAAATGCTGACCTAGGTTATATAGTGGCTATTTTAGATGTTAATGTTTCACCTTCAGGAAAAATCTTACCTGGTGATGGAGCAACCTATCATCAAGCAGAATTTACACTTCTAACATACAAGCCTGAACTTCAAGAAGTTGTTGAAGGTGAAGTTGTGGAGATAGGAGATTTTGGTTCATTTATAAGGGTAGGCCCTGTTGAAGCCTTACTTCACATATCTCAAATTCTTGACGATTATATTGTTTTTGATGGGAAAAAAGGTATCTTGCTTGGAAAAGAAACACAACGTAAACTATCAACAGGTGATAAGGTTAGGGTAAGAATTACTGCTGTAAGTATGGGTAAAGGAGGCTTAGGTGGAAAAATTGGTGTAACAATGAGGCAACCATTCTTAGGTAAACTTGAATGGATAGAAGAGGATGTAAAAAAACTTAAAGAACCAGCACCAAAACCTGAAAAAAAGAAAGCAGTAAAAATGGAGGCTAAGAAAAAGTGAGAGAAAAAGCATGTTTAAACTGCCACATGATTGTTTATGGAAATGTATGCCCAAACTGTAAAAGTACATCTTTAACAGAAAACTTTTCAGGACTCTTAATAGTTTTAGATCCAGAAAAATCTGAGCTAGCTAAAAAAATCGGGATAACAAAACCAGGCAAATACGCTTTAAAAGTCACATAAAACTCTTTTGCTTAGGGTAGTTTTATTCTAAAAACTTCAGCTCCAACATTATTTGTATTTGTATAAAAAACTTCACCCTTAACTTCCCTTTCCACTAAAAAGTTTTTTACCTTTTCAACAAGTTTTTCAGCCTTCTTAATTCCTTTAACCAGTCCATAAACCGTAGGACCAAAAGAGCTTAAACCAGCACCATATGCTTCACCTTGAGACATCCATCTTATCAACTCTTTAACAATTTCATGCTGAAGTTGAACTTCAATTTTCTTAAAACCTATGCTTTGAATTTCTGTTAAGGCTAAGCCTAAACCCTCAATATCCCTCTCAACAATTGACGGTAAAACTTTCATTAATATTATCCTCGTAAGTTTGCAAACTTCTTCAGCTGAGATTGGGCAATACTTCTTAAATACTTCAACTTCATATAAGCCGAAAACTTTACGCTTAACTTTAGGGATGCATATAACAAAAAACCAGTCTTCTGGTAGATGGTATCTAGCTAAAAGAGGAGCAGGTGAAGCTTTGGAGAAATGTGAGGGCAAAAAAGATTCCTTTTGCTTGCCTTTACCAAAGCTATGACCTCCATCAAGTATGAATCCGCCTCCCTCAAAAGCAGCAACACCTATACCTGAAGTACCTCCTCTACCCATAATTTCTGCAAACCTTCTAACATCAGCATTTATACCATAAACTTCAGCTAAACATTTTGCAACAGCTAAAGCTAGCTGCGTTCCAGAACCTAGCCCTACATGTTCAGGAATATCCTCAATAATCTTGATATCAACAGACGGTTTCAAATTATAATGTTTTAAAAATGTTTCAGCAAAGTTTAAAGCTAAATCTTTTCTAAAACCTTCAATCTTAACACCCACACAACTTGTTTGGTTAACTTCAATCTTTACTCCCGGATAATTAAGTGCAACACCTATACCTCCATCAACTCTACCAGCTTCACCATTAAGATCTATAAGTGTAAAATGTAGCCTTGACGGGGTCTTAACAACCACTTTAAAATCAGTTTTATCTAGATTTTTCATGATCATTGCACACTATAACCTCACCTTTTACCTCTAAGCATACTTCTCCTTACAATTTTTAAGAAAAAGTTTCTCTTCTTAATTGAGCTGTAAAAGGCCTTTTTAACCATTTTTTCAAGTTCAGCTTTATTAGTTGATGATTCCTCACCAACAACCTTCTTAACCTCGGTGTAGGCTGATTCTCTAAATTTTGGTTTTAAGTCTAAAAGTTTACCATTAACCATAATCTTAGCTTTTTTAGGTTTATCCACAACATAACCTACAGGTTCAACCCTAACCCCAAGCTTTCTAATTTGGCTTCTAACTTCTTCCGAAAAATCCTTGGGAACAAACATTAAAAGCGAATCTAAAGATACACCCAGTGGGTCTATAGATTGATGTTTAAGCATTTCTAAAACCTTTTTATTAACCATTTTTTCCACAGCTTCACCATCTATAACTAAACCTACACCCGCTTCCCTGCAAATAGTGTTTGCATCACCACGTATACCCCCATTTGTAACATCAGTCATAGAATGAATTTTTGAAATTAAATTTGATTCTAAAAGAAAGTCACAAACTTCGAGAAACCTCAAGTTTAACGTTTCAAGAATAACATCAAAATTTCCACTATATATGGCTGAAGTTGTTATTGTCCCGCCGCCAGCACCTTCACTCATCAGTATGATGTCGCCTGGCCTTATGTTTCTTTTAGCAGTAACGTTATTTTTAGCTTTAACAATTCCTACAGCTCCAACACAACTAACCATTCTTTCACCTATAACCATATCCCCGCCTACCCTTAGCGTACTTCCAGCTACTAGAGGAACCTTCATTAAACTTGAAACAACATTTATTCCAGCAACAAAATCAAACAATTTTCCAATATCACCATCATCAGCTAAATGTAAATCATCAAAAAGAGCAACAGGTTTAGCACCTTTAACATAAACATCCCTTAAACAGGCTCTTGTAACATGAAAACCTGCTAAGAATGGAAAATTACTTAGCCTTGAATGTGTACCATCAACAGCAACAGCAATAATAAGGTCTCCAAATGAAACCATACCTGCATCATCAAGAGAAAGCGGCCCTAAAAATGGATTTAAACCTCCAAAGGATGCTAATTTTGCAATAAGTTTATGAACAAAAATATCCCCCTCACCACGTGAACCTACACCCATAACACCCATAGAAACATTAGATCTTGGGTAATCAATAAGTTCACGTAAAATCTTGTTTCTACTTTGTTTAGCACTTCTACTTCTTAAAACTTCTCTTAAGATAGCATCAGCAATCTTTTCAGCTTCCTCCTTAGATTTGCCTTTTTTAAACGTTAAAATTTCATCTATAAGTCTTAGCTTTACTTCCGATTCTGGAAAATTTTTATCTAAAAGAGTATTTGCTAATCCTTCAAGGTCAGACATTAAACTACTCTCCCTAAGCTTACCTTTTAAGCTCTATCTTAGCTTATAGTCTATGATATTTACCGGGTATTTTAAGGTAAAGCTTTAAAAGCTAGGTCTTAATCGGATGGATATACCTAAATTTTTCACATATTTTTGGTTACAATGTTAATGGAAAGCATGTAAACTTGCATTCCCAAATGTAAATTTAGATATGCCAGTATTTGTAAAAGCCGTTGATTTAAGCTTTAAAAATGGATGTTTGGGATGGTAACCCTTAATTTATGTTTTACTGAAAATTTTTGCGGTGATAGAAGATTGATAAGATGTCCAAGATGTAACAGTGAAAATGTTGATGCAAACAAATCATGGGATGTTATTCCCAAAAGTGGAAGAGGAAAACCTATACGTGTCACAGTTTACCAATGTAAGGATTGTAACCATAAGTTTAGAAAAGCAACAAAAATTGAGGTTGAAACCCCAGTACAACCAGTAGAAACTACAACCCCTCAAACAAGCAGTTTAACTAGTGAACAGCCATCTACCTCTAATTCAACAGTTGATGAGGTTATGAGGTTAACAATTGTTAAGGAGGCCCCTATAAAGCATGGAGATGGAGAAAAAGAACTTAAAGACCAAGTATACGATTACATTAAAACTCATAATGGATTGTTAAATATAAAGCAATGTTCAATGGAGTTAAACGTGGATCCTGGAGAACTTACAAGGGCTATTAAAGAAATGCTTGATGATGGTTTTATAGCAAAAATTGAGGAAAGTACTTCACCAATGGAGGAAATAAAAGAGCTTAGTGGATTTGAAGAGGAAAGAAGAGAGGTTGTAGAGGAAGAAAAAGGCACAAAACACCTATCCTTGTTTGAGAGAATAAAAAGAGCTTTCACAGGGATGAGCTAAAAACACCTAACTAAACCATTTTTAGGTGATTTTTTATGAGTATTCAGGGAGAAGCTTTCCGCAAGTTTGTAGGAAAACCTGTAAAGGATATTTATGGAAGATACATAGGATACATTGTTGGTTTAACCTTAGATTTTTCTGGTAGACTATACTCAATTGGTGTTGACCGTGGAGGGAGATTTGAAGAATTCTCCCAGCCACAAATATCAATTAAAGATGATATGATTATTGTTACACCACGCTGGAAAATTGAAGCTGAAAGATTTAGAAAAGAATACCAACTAACTTACAGCAGGTTTAAAGCCTTAGATGAGCTTCTAAAAAATAATGAAATTCCTGACTACGTTTATGAGGAACTTTGTAGGGAATATAAAGAGTCTATGACTAAACTTGAAGATGGACAAAAAGAGCTTTCACTAGGACTTTCTGAAAGAATGGAAGAGTTAGACAGGAACATAAGAAATCTTGAAAAATTCTTAGGATATCTTAAAGTTCAACATAGGACAGGTGAGCTAAGCGAAGAGGCATATAAAATAGCAAGCGAATATATCCTAGCGGAAATAGAGAAATCTCTTAGGGAAAAAGAGGATCTTAAAAGATGCCTAGAATCTCTTGAACCTATGGAAGAGGAAACAGTAAAACCAGAAGCAGCCCATTTACCTGAAGCTCAGGAAGAGAAGGAAAGTGAAGAGCGAAGACCCTTTGTGGTTCGATTACAGCCTGAATAAGCAACCATAAACATAAAAAATCTATTTTTTATCACAATTTCAGCTTTTTAACCTGCTTTGTATGGGTTTGGTAGATGTCTCTCTGGGTTGCAGTTAAAACATTTAAAATTAAAAGTTCCTATATAAAGTCTGCAATTTTAGTTATAACTGTTTTAGCAGTTAGCTTCACATTTATATTTTTAGGTTTTAATGGTTTAAAGAACTTACCTTTACAAGTTTTTTCATCAACAATTTTAATAATAGCATTATCAAGCATTTTTCTTCATGTTGCAAGGTGGATTTATAATGATTTGGGGGTTCTTAGAGCTCTTGGAGCTAAAAAGTCTACAATAATAAACGCAGTATTCATGGAGTTAACACTTTTAGGTCTTGTTAGTGTAATATCAGGAATTTTTCTTGGGATGCTGTTAATGTTTGTAATTCCGTTTATTGCACCATTTTCATCTTTTACTTTAGCAAGTTTCAACCTTAATGACTTTCTACTACTATTAACCTTACTTGTTGTATACGTGTTTATCAGCATTATTGTAAGCATAATTAATGTTTGGGGAGAAATCAGGAAAAAGGTGGTAGAGAACCTTACCTACACATGATAATTACATCTTGATAATGGAGCATGTTAAGAAAACGTATAATGGTCAACATGGACAGATTAAAGTTTTTGAAGATGTAAACCTCAAAGTTAAAATTGGAGAATGTATTGTCATTACAGGACCAACAGGATGCGGAAAAACAACCCTTCTAAACCTTATTGCAGGTTTTGATTATCCGGATAGCGGAAGTATAAGGGTTAATGGCGTGGACATTGTAAAGCTTGATGCAGATACAATTGCAGCTTTTAGAGCAAAAAATATGGGTATTGTCTTTCAATCAAATACTCTTATACCCGAGTTAACAGTTTATGAAAATCTTGAACTTCCACTGGTTCTTCTTGGAGTTAAAAAGGAGGATAGAAAAAAAAGGATAAGTGAAATTGTGGAAAAAGCATTTATAAAGGGGTATGTTGAAAGAAAAGTTTCAACTTTAAGTGCTGGTGAAAAACAAATAATAGCTATTGCTAGAGCACTTGTATCAGATCCGCCAATAATTTTGATGGATGAACCTCTAGAAACACTTGACCCATTAACATCAGATGCTATCCTAGCTTTTCTTAAAGGAGAAATACTTGAAAGAAAAACTGTTATTATCACAACACACAAGAAAAGAATAGCAGAAATAGCTGGAAAAATTGTTCCCTTAAGGAAAAAATTAAGCATCTAAATATCCATCCTTTTCTTTTCTAAACCTTATTTTGTTAAAAGGTATTAAAGGGAAGTATGCTTAATTTTTAACTATGCATAATAAGGGTTCAATGAAGAAAGCATCGATAGTAGGTGTAAATGTAATTTTACTTGGACTTGTAAGCTTTTTAACAGATGTTAGTAGCGAAATGATTATGCCTATTTTGCCAATGTTTATTGTTGCTTTAGGTGCAGAAGCTTTTATTGTTGGATTGATTGGAGGATTAAGTAGCAGTATTTCAAGCATTCTTCAAGTTTTTTCAGGATATCTTTCTGACAAAGCTGGAAAAAGGAAACCATTCATATTTACAGGTTACCTTACATCTTCAACCATAAAACTTTTTTTCCCATTTTCTACAATTTGGCATCATTTACTAATATTAGTACCTTTAGAGAGAATCGGAAAAGGGTTAAGGACAGCACCACGAGATGCTTTAATAGCTGCTTCAGCATTAGGAGAAGTTAGAGGTAAAGCTTTTGGAATTCATAGGGCTATGGATACTGGTGGAGCTGTTTTAGGTGCAACTTTATCCTTTATCCTTTTCTGGGTTTTAGGCTTCAATTTTAGGCTTATACTTTTAATAGCAGCTTTAATAGCCTTTCTTGCTCTTATCCCACTCATCCCTGTTAGAGATGTCAAAGTTAAACCTTCTAAGATAAGAAGCTTAACTCTTAGCCTTAAAGGCTTGCCAGGAAACTTCAAGTTTTACCTGATAATCGTAGTTCTTTATGCTCTTGGAAACTTTACTTACATGTTTTTTATTCTTAAAGCTCAGGAAGCTTTCGCTCAAACACTTCCCTTACGTTATTCTCAAGCCCTTCCAATTCTCTTGTACGTCTTATTTAACCTTGTTTATGCTTTATTTTCCACACCATCAGGAATTCTCTCAGATAAATTTGGTAGAAAAAGGATACTTTTCTTAGGCTATATCCTCTTTAGCTTAACATGTTTAGGTTTTATGTTTGCACAAACATTACCATTATTTGCCTTATTTTTCAGCCTTTATGGTTTAACCTATGCTCTTATTGATGCAAACCAAAGAGCTTATGCATCAGATCTTTTACCGGAAGAATTAAGAGGTTCAGGTTTGGGTGTTTTCCATACTTTAATAGGTTTTGCAACATTACCAGCAAGTGTAATTGCAGGTTTATTGTGGCAGATAAATCCTGAATTAACATTTATGTATGGGGCGGTAATGAGTCTTATAGCTTCAAGCTTGATAGGTGCTTGGAGAATAAAAACTGAAAAAAGGCTTTAGCATTAAATAGTTTGTCAGCCGGCTCTTCCAGAAGTTTCTCATCAATAACTTGTTTTCAAGTGAGCTAGGTTCATCATCCAAATTATGTTTATTAAGCTTGAAATTTAAACTTTCTTAGTCAAACAAGACTGTACTCGATTTTTTCTCCTTTTTTACTGAAAAAAGCTAAAGTTTTATAAGTGTATGGAGGGCAAGCTATCATCATAATTTTTCCATAAAAATTGTTTAAATCTTGTGGGGAAGGATTTAATGTTCCAGATGGATGTGAATGTGCTAAACCTACTATTGAAAAATCAACCGGAAGCATGTAGATTGGAAAGCTTGAGAAACCTTCACCATGTAGTGCTTTAGGAGGGATAACAACTTCTTCGATGATAATTCCATCCCTAAATTTTCTTCCCCTAAGTAGTAGTATTCCCTCTTTAGGGTGAATACATTTGAAAAAGTCTAGAATCCCTTGACATATTTCCTCTTTTATGTAGACTTTCACTTGGAAAACCTCGTAAGCTGAGTATATCCTTATAAAATGTTTTCTTAAATAAAGCCATTTTGATGCCTTTTTACCATAAATTAGGCGAAAAGCTTATATATAAGTTAACCCCAAGACTACTTACCTAGGTAGACTATTGAAAGTGACTGTAATTCTACACTTTTTGACGAAAACTAAGGATGAGAAGTAGGGTGGAAAAGGTTTAACCCTAAAATAATTTTTAACTATAGGATTAAGCTTATTGGAGGTTCACCTAATTGAGTAGTAATAAAGGAGAATTAAAACAAGAAAAAGAAGCTCAGAAATGTCCTGAATGTGGTAGCACACTTCTTGTAAAAAGTGAAACTGGAGAAATTGTTTGCGGTAATTGTGGACTTGTTATTGGTGAGGAAGCTTACGATATGGGCCCTGAATGGCGAGCTTTTACACTTGAAGAAAAAGCTGGTAAAAGTAGAGTTGGAGGCCCCGTATCTATTCTTCACGCTGACAAAGGTTTACCAACAGTTATAGATAAGGTTGGTAAAGATGCATTTGGAAGAAAAATAGATTTACCAACAAGAATCCAAATGCTACGTTTAAGAAAATGGCAAACAAGAACACAATATCAATCTCCTATCGAGAGAAATCTTCTTCAAGCTTTAGCTGAGCTTGACAGAATAGCTGATAAGCTTCATATACCTGAAGATCTTCAAGAGGAAGCGGCTGAAATTTATAGAAAAGCTTTGGATAAAGGTCTTGTACGTGGACGTTCAATATCAGCTATAGTTGCAGCCTCAGTATATGCAGCATGCAGAGCTTACAATAGGCCACGTAGCCTTAAGGAGATAGCATCAGTTAGCAGAGTTAAGAGGAAGGATATTGCAAGATGCTACCGTTTACTATTAAATGAACTTGATTTAAGAATGCCCATCCCAGAACCTAAATCATATGTTTCAAAAATAGCAACAAGAGCCGAAGTTCCAGAGGAAACTCAGCTAAAAGCAATCCAAATTCTTGATGAAGCTGAAAAAAGAGGAGCTGTTGTAGGTAAAGACCCTGTTGGACTTGCTGCAGCTGCACTCTATATTGCATGCGTTCTTACAGGAGAAAAGAAAACTCAGAAGGATATAGCTGAAGCTGCAGGTGTTACTGAGGTTACTGTAAGAAATAGGTATAAAAGTCTTAAGGAACAACTTAACCTAGATGTTTAAATAAATTTAAGGGCAACCTTTACAAAACCTAATTTTTTAAAGAAATTTATAACATTAATAATAGTACCTCCAAGCTATTTTCCATTTTTTAAGCTTAAACTTAAAAATAACATTCCTCTTTTTCCATATACTCTCCTAAAGAAGCTTCTTGATAAAAAGTAATTTAAGGTATATTGAATAATATTAAAAATTAGATACCTTAAATTAGAGGTGAAAATTTGGCTTCAAAAATAAATACTGTAGCAGTTATTGGTGCAGGTACAATGGGACATGGAATAGCGCAAGTTGCAGCAATGTTTGGATGTAAGGTTAACCTTGTTGATGTTTCTGAAGATTTTTTGAAGATGGGTATGGAGAGGATAAAGTGGAGTCTTGGGAAATTTGCTGAGAAGAAGATTATTTCTGAAAGTGTTGATACTGTTTTAAGTAGAATTAAACCTACAACAAGTCTTGCTGAAGGTGTAAAAGATATTGACTATATGGTGGAGGCTGTACCTGAAAATATAGATTTAAAAATGAAGATTTTTGCTGAAGCTGATAAAAATGCTCCAGCACATGCAATTTTAGCTACAAATACAAGCGGATTATCCATTACCATGATTAGTGAAGCAACAAAAAGACCTGATAAAGTTGTTGGGATGCATTGGATGAATCCTCCACAACTAATGAGGCTTATAGAGGTTATTAAGGGGAAGCATACAAGCAGTGAAACGTTACAAACAACAATAGAGCTTTGTAAAAGATTTGGGAAGGAAACAGTTGTAGCAAAAAAGGATGTTTGGTTCTTCCTTGCAGCAAGAGCTCATACTGGTTGGGGAACTGAATCTACCTTAATGTGGCTTCGTGGTGAAGCAAAAATTGAGGAAATAGATGCTATGGCAAGATATAAGCTAAACCTCCCAATGGGACCATTTGAACTTTCAGATTTAACAGGACAAGCAGATATAGTAAAGGAGGCATACACCTCAATAGATAAAATTTTAGCCAAAAACCCCGATTTTGAACCTAACCCTGTAGGATTATACATGTTTAAACGTCTAGCTGAGCAAGTATGGATTCCACGTAGCGAGCAAGGTAAAAGTGGTATGAAAACTGGAGAAGGATTCTACAAGTATCCTGGACCTGGAAAGTATGCTAGACCTGACCTTCCAAAAGAACTTGCAGAAAAAGTTGACCCTATACAAGTTTTAGCTCCAGCTGTAAACAGTGCAGCTTGGTGCGTTACCAATGGTGTTGGATCAATTGAAGATACTGATAAATCTTTTGAGCTTGCATTTGGCTGGCCTAAAGGAGCATTTAAACTTGCAGATGAATATGGCATACATAATATTGTTAATGTGCTCCTAGAAAAAAAAGCTAAAGTTCCTGACTGGCAAAAAGTATTCTATACACCAGATCCACTACTTACAAGAATGGTTGAAGATGGGAAACTTGGAAAAATAACTGGAGAAGGATTCTATAAGTATTAGAATTTTTTTAGGTTAAATAACATAGAGGTAAACCTAAAACTTTTATTTTTTTACCTTAAATATACTTTTAGGCTCGATGACCTAACTGACCTGGAAAGATTACCTATGATTTACCTCCTCTCATAATGGGAGAGCCCTTAACTTTTGGATGATGAACGAAGGACGGAGCTGAATCTTATGAAGATTTCAGCCTTAACTGACAAAACTTTAAACTTCAACTCTTGGTGTTAACCTTTGACTACCTTAGAGTGTAAGTACATGGAGAAAGTAAGAATTGGCGATAATGAATGGGTATGGTGTTCTATTTTTAACGCAGAAACTAGTAACCTAAATTGTAAGAAGTGTAAGGAGAAAAATTTAGAGAATCTTTTATGTTTTTATGGTAGAAAAATTGGGGTAAAACCTTTAACTTTTAGGATATTTTTAAGTTTTAGAGAGATTTATGAGCGGAAGTTCAAAGGTTAAAGTTTTCCTCCTTATAAGTCTCCTACTTAATGTTTCCTTAGCATATGTTTTAGCTATAAATTACACTACCTATACTGAAAGTATAAACTACTATAAAGCACAGGTAAAAAATCTTACTAAAGAAATTGAGAATCTAAAGAAAGAACAGGAATTTATTAAAAACCAGCTTAACTACTATAGAAACCAAACACTCTATTATTCAAGTTTAATAGGAGAAGCTAAAGGTTATGGTGGAGTTGAAGGTTCTTCTGAAGTAAACTTGGTAGCGGTTAAGATTATTGAAGCCAGCATTTTTGGATATAGATTTGAAGGAGTAACATTAAAAGGGTATATAACATTAAAGCATGGAAACGGGGATATTCTTGTAAATACTGAGCCTAAGATAGGAATAGATTTACAATCAAGTCTAAGAACAGCTGTTCATGTAGCTGAAAATGTAACTTTAACACATTTAACAAAAACAGATATTATTTTAAAAGTTACAGCTGAGGAAGAAGTTAACGTGGTTGATGGTCCTAGTGCTGGTGCAGCAATAACAGCAGCAATAATTGCAGCTATAAAACATGAAAAATTAAACCAGTCAGTATACGTAACTGGAACTATTAATCCTGATGGTTCAATAGGTCCTGTTGGAGGAATTCCTGAAAAAGCATTAGCTGCAGCTGAAAAGGGGGCTAAGCTTTTTCTTGTACCAAAAGGTCAAAATACTGTTGTAGTTTGGAGGGAAAAAGAGAAACATACTCCCATTTTTACAATAATTATTAGAGAACCATACACAGTTAAGCTTGAAGAATTTCTTAGAATGAATGGTTACAGTAATGTTAAGGTTTTAGAAGTTGAAAATATTCTGCAAGTATACAACCTTATGAAGCTATAAAATTAGACTTTAGACTATCATTTTTACTGAAGGAGGAGGGAAAGGTTCAGATTTCTGGTAAACATCAATTACAGGTTCCTTTTTTATTAACGCCTTAAACTTTCTACTACATTTTTCACATGTAAAAGATCCAAAAGTAATTTTTACTTTTCTTTCCTTCCCTAAAGTTACAGTCCATGTTTTTATTAAATTTTTAACTTCCGAGCCACATTTTGAACATCTAACCATAATTAGCCCCCGCACTTTATAGTAAGCTTACTTCTACAAGGAATCCCTATGAAGGATAGGATACTTAACCTTTTCTGGTAAACCATTTAAATGTAACTTAAAGCGATACTTCTAATAACATCAGCAACATCTTCACATCTATCTGCAAGGTTTTCCATTCCATCAAGTATCTCCTTTAAAATTAAAGCTACACCAACATCACTACTGTTTTTACACCAGCTTAAAAATTCAGGAATAACAAATTCCACCCTAAAATCATCTATTCTCTCCTCTAAAGATTCAACCCTTTGAGAAGCTTCTATTGCTTGCTTAGGATTTTCTGTTAATGCTTTAAATGCTGTCTTAACTTCCTCAGATATTTTAAGAAGATTATCAGCAAAAACTCTTAAAGTTTCTCTTAAACTTTCAGTTAATGTGGAAGGATCTATAAATTCAAGCTTTCTTGAAGATGCTTTAGCATAAGCAGCAATATCATCTACAGTCATTATAAGCCTGATAATTTCATCTCTATTTATTGGATGAAAAAACTCCTTAGATAGCTCACCAAGTATATTTCTTTTTATTTCATCAGCTTTTCTTTCATGCTTAAAAGCTTCATCAAACATTTTTTTAGCGCCTTCTCTGTTAAGAGAGCTAAAAAGCTGAAAAGCCTTATGCATTGCAATAACTGTTTTAACAACATTTTCAAGATGACTTTTACAAAGTTCTAGAATTTTCTTTTCCTTTTTTCTTCCAAGCCAAACCATTGAACTTGCAGATTTGAAGCTTGAAGCCATTTTTTATGTAACCTCCCCTATCTACTGCACAATATTAGACTTATAGGAGGGAGGGTTCTGGTAACTCTTCGGGAGGTGAGAGTTGAACCTTCCCCTCTTAAGCTTACTCAGCCTTTCCTCATTGGCTGGTAGCCTTGTTAGGGCTGAGTCCATAGCTACATTTGAGGGGTGTTTAAGGGCGAACCACATCCTCACATCTGACTTTTTCAAACCTACACATGCCCATAGGGGAGCTATCCAGGTATCCATCTACAAACAAATAAAAACGGAAAATCTATACTTAAACCTTATCTCCCAAAAAGTTACCAGAACCAGAGGGAGAAAAATTTAAACATAGCTAAGCTTAAAACTAGAACACAAGGTATT
>Ga0180301_10001491_pt1 | contig 18514 bp, 6 predicted proteins | sample GuaBasSediGuay16_FD_121797 | JGI IMG/M metagenome (GOLD analysis project Ga0180301, IMG submission 121797) | Subseafloor sediment microbial communities from Guaymas Basin, Gulf of California, Mexico - Guay16, Core 4569-2, 12-15 cm | ecosystem: Environmental > Aquatic > Marine > Hydrothermal... | reverse complement strand
CGGATATTGTCCGCTCGGCGCGCGCGGGATTAGCCGACCCGAATCGTCCGCTTGGAAGTTTTATTTTTCTGGGAAGCACCGGCGTAGGCAAAACCGAGCTGGCGAAAACGCTCGCTGAAACGCTTTTCGACGACGAAAGCGCCCTGATACGAATCGATATGAGCGAATATATGGAGAAATTCTCGGTCAGCAGGCTTATAGGCGCACCTCCCGGATATGTCGGTTACGAGGAGGGCGGACAGCTTACCGAGGTTGTCAGGAGACATCCGTATTCCGTTGTTTTGTTCGATGAGATAGAGAAAGCGCACCCGGAGGTTTTCAATTTGTTGCTTCAGGTGCTCGACGACGGACGATTGACGGACAACAAGGGACGCACGGTCGATTTTAAGAATACGATACTGATAATGACCTCGAATATCGGCAACCGGATGATAATGGAACGCACGGAAGATATCACCGCCGAAAACCGCGATAATGTTATAGACGGTATCCGCCGGGAACTAATCGAAATGCTCCGGCAAATCCTTCCTTTGGAATTTTTAAACCGCATAGACGAGATAGTAGTATTTAATCCGCTGCTACCTGAGGATATCGAGGCGATAGTCAGACTGCAATTCGGTTATCTCGCGCGCAGGCTCGGAGAGAGAGACATCAAAATCGAATTGACCGATAACGCTGTTAAATGGCTGGCCAAAGAGGGCTACGACCCGAGTTTCGGTGCGCGGCCGGTAAAGAGAGTTATAAACCATGAAATTGGTCGAAAACTGTCGGAAGCCATAATATCGAACGAGATTATCGAAGGGAACGAAGTAGTTATAGATATCCAAAACAACGAAGTAACGTTAAGTAAGAAATAAGTAGCAATAAAGAAACCAACAAACTTAAAATATTCTTAAAAATTTCCAATAATTAGAAATATAAGGGAACACGCATAATGCTCCTAATCGGGGTTACAGGACCCATCGCATCGGGGAAATCGACGGTTTGCAAGGTCTTTGCCGAGCTCGGCGCTTTCGTTATCGATGCCGATAAGCTCGGACACGAGGTTCTGGAGGAACCCTCGATAAAGGTCGAACTTATCGAGTTCTTCGGAGACGATGTTGTCAACGACGACGGGACGATAAACCGCAGCCGCATAGCTTCGCTCGTATTTTCCAACGAAAGGGCTTTGCGTTTTCTCGAGAAAGTGACCCATAGAGTTCTCGTCGAACGATTATCGGACAGAATCGATGAACTTCGTTCTAGCAAATTCCCCGGTATCGTGGTTCTGGATGCGGCTATGCTTCCCAAATGGCCAGTTCTACAGGAAAAACTCGATTACCTCGTTCTGGTCGAATCCCCTCGATGGCAGCGCGCAAACCGACTTATTCAGGACAGAGGACTGCCACAGGAACAATGCGACAGGCGGCTCGATGCCCAGGCTCCGTTGTTCGATAAAATCACATCGCAAATAGACTACATCGTTAAGAACAACGGCGACCTCGCAGAATTAAAGGCTAAAGCCGTTAAGGTATGGCTGGATATCAAGAAAAAAATGGAATGATGTGCCTCGAGATTTAGCCTTCGGGTGAGGAATGGAACAATCCGATATATATCGCGAGTATAACCCTGGACAACAAATAACCCTCGATAATCAGGAGCGGGATACTAAGCAATCCGCCGCGCGAGAGGAAACTGAGAAGACCCAGAAATAATCCAAGTCCGCCGCCGATTGCCCCGACGGATTTCGCATTCCAGATATAGATATCGGAATCGGACGATAACGATAGTGCGTGGATAGTCGATAGTAATGTCCCGAGGAAGGTTCCGATTCCTACCCAGATAAGCACTCCAATTAATACTAGAGCTAATACGAACGAACCGGATGCCCCACAGGTTATAGCTATAACGCCCATACCGAACATTAAATTGAAAGCGGTTGCAGGGATACCGCAGCCGAGACCGCCTATAGCACCCGCGCCGACACCGGAGAAAAATTCCTTGGCGGTAGGTTTCACCTGAACAGGTTCTGAAACGAGCGTGGTTCCTTTTACAGCAGCAAACGCCGTTTCGAGTTCTATCATCTTGCCCGCCGGTTTTTGGGTGCCGTCCGGCAATTCAATCGTATCTTCCTCTCGGACCTGGCCGGTTTTTACCCAATCCCGTAGCAACGTCAGAGTTACCGGACCATCGCGTTTTCCGTTTTTGTCGATAATAAAGAAGTTCGCCTTGCCAGTAACGGGTTGGCCATCAATAAACTCGGTTCCCGGAGGATAAAACTCTTCAGAAACTGTCTTAGGTGGTTCGGCTCCACCGTGGTCGGTTTGGGGAGAATCTTTCAGCCCGGTCCCTATTACTACAGGCGGTGCAGGGCGTGAACCTGCTCCCGGCGGCACTGGTGTGCCGGGAGGTATTTGGGGGTCGATAGCCGGTTTTTCCCACATCGGAACGGGCATCTGTTGTTCATCGGAATCATCGCTAACCGGAGTCGACGATTCGGGACTTTTCCGAGCCGGTAACGGCGGTTCTACGGTCGGCTTTAGAAAATCTGACGATGGTGTGGAGGGTGGCGGTAGTGGAGTCGAGAGAGTGTCTTTCCGTGGTTTAGCAGTAAATGCGAAAACCTGGCCACACTTTTTACATGTTGTTTTGACCTTACCCTCCGGGAGTTTGGTTGTCTCGACGATATATTCCGCCTGACACTTAGGACAGACGACCCTTATTTTCCCGCCGGGGAGTTTCTCGATATTAACGAGCAGAACAGGTTTTGTGGCCGGCGGTCTTTGTATTGTAAATGCGGTGCCGCAAGATTTACACCGAATCTGAACCGGTTTCTCTGGTAGTTTCTCGTCGGGAATCTGACTCGATGAACCGCAATTTGGACAGGTGATTTTCATAATCAGTTCAACTGGTAAACGATGAATTAAACAAACGCAATCGCAAATTGTTGTTACTCCGCCGTTATTCAAAATTCGATTAAAAAATACTAATAATCAAAACTATTGTCAAGGCTTTCCGCTTGTGCTTGACATTTCATTTTTAAATACCATATTAAATAGATAAATAAGTCTCGTCAAAATTCGCGCATCGGGAGGTATTATGCGCAAAGATAGGTATATAATATCCTCGGTTTTAATAGGGTTAACGATAACCTTTTCGAACTCACCCGCTGCTCCACCAGGACCCTCTGCAACTATGGTTATTCCCACCCCGAGCGGATGGGCGGGTTGTAGTCTGCAGACTGCGATGATAGAGATAAGCGACCTCGAGGGGGTGGATGAAACCACGATAAGCCTCGAGGTCGACGGAACGGTCTATAACTGGCCGGACGCACATCTATCCTGGGACGGCGATTCGACGCTAACTTTCACACCGTCTTCACCATATTCGAACGGTTACGATGTGGACGTTACCCTTCTTTATGTCGAAGATATAGACGGGACACCGATTTCCGGGCCTGTTTCCTGGAGCTACCACACCGATTTCGACAAACCCTATTTTTATCCGGCATCGAGAATACCGATACCGGATACGACTATCGCAGAGAATTCGCCCGTTATTAGTATCGATGTCGTCGACTCTATGAGTGGGCTCCCCCTCGGAGGGTTGTGTATGTGCATAGAATCGGCGGATTACCATTGCCCTTCAGACAGGCTTAGCGGTTATTGCTGGGAGGGCACACCTCAGGTAACCTACGTCGATTCAACATTCACGTTATATACTAATCCTTTGGGGATAAACTTTCGGGATGAAGATTCGGTTATGGTTTGTTTGCGCAAGGCTGTGGACGCTGTCCCGCAAATCGCCGAAGTCTGCGGCCCAAACTGGTTCGACACGCTGGATACCGACCAGTGCTGGAATTTTCTGGTGGATAGAATCGGCCCGCGCGCGACGTTGATATATCCCGACGACGGGGACACGCTCGGCTGCGACACGCTGGTCGTGGCCTTTACCGATTTTTCCGATATTCAGATTAACACTTGTCAGTTTAATCTCGACGGCACACTGGCCTCGGAGGGCACAAACCCCTATGTGAACGGTATCGGAAACACGGTTTATTATACGGGCACCGGAACGGCGGAATACTACGACGAAGGTCTCATTACCGTCTATGTTAACCGCATAAGAGATGCCGTAAATAATATGAGTTCCTATTTTGCCGGCGATTTCCCGGCCTGGCATTTTACGGTGGATAAGACCCCTCCGCAGGCTAGCAATCCCCAACCTATCGATGGCGGCGTCGCTTCGGTTACTTCGCCGACCATATCGGTTCAACTCGACGACCCTATTACGGGGGTTTTGCCAGATAGTATAACCTTTATTGTCGATGGGTCGCCTTATGTTCTGGCGACAACTCCCGGTATTAGCTGGGATGGAACGCGCGCGAGTTTCGCCACCGGAAGCGCTGGGTTATCCTGGAGCGACGGCGACACCGTCGATGTTTGTATTTACGCGATAGACCGCGTTCGTGCAGACCGGTGCGGCCCCAACCGTATGAACCCGCCTTACTGTTGGAGCTTTATAATCGATATAAGCGGCCCGCAGGCGGCGATAATCGACCCGCCGGACGCGTCCTGGAGCGCGTGCGAATACCAGCCGGTCACCATTTGGCTTTTCGACCTCGCCGGTATAGAGACATCTACAATCGAGCTTGTGGTGAATGGCTTTACATATTTCGGTCTCGACCATATGACGTTCTCCGACGACACGCTCATATTTACCCCGACAGTGCCTTTTGTCGACGGTTCTACTGTTAATGTATCGCTGAATCACGCCGAGGATAATTTTGGCCACGACCTTCCATCGTCTGTAACCTCCTTATTTTATATGGATATGAGTCCGCCGGTAATAACAGCTATCGACCCGCCGCCGGATTCGGTCGTAAGTTCATCGCCGGTAATCGATATCGACCTGACCGACGCGGGTATCGGAGTGGACGAGACAGGCGCCGTGATGACCGTTCGCGGGACACCATACGCCTGGCCAGCCTATTTTTCATGGGACGGAACGACGCTGAGTTTCGACCTCGGCGCGACCGGGGAAAGTTTCTCTCACGGCGATACGGTTCAACTTTGCCTTCACGTTCCCGACCTTATCGATTCCGACCATTGTGGACCGAACGAACTGGATTCCTGTTGGAGTATGATATTCGACCAGCTCGGCCCTACGGCAGATATGGTCTATCCTCCGGATTCCTCGATAACGGCCTGCGCAACGGGCGAGATATTAATCTACGCAGAAGACGAGAACGGAGTCGACTGGACAACTGCGGTGTTAAATATCGACGGTTCGCCGTTCTCGTGGCCAAGCCCGCGGCTTTCATCACGGGGAGATACGCTAGTGTTCACTCCAGCATCGCCGTTTCCGCATCTCGATACGGTTCAGGTCGTTCTTGTCGCGCTCGACGATATGGTTGGCAACGGACTTGTGGGCGCGCCGCTTTCTTGGTTTTTTGTTATAGATACGGAACCGCCGGTTATGACCGGGTATTCTCCCGGCGCGGGCGATGCCGTCAGCGACCCGACTCCGACTATCAGAATCGGCCTCGAGGACGAACCTGCCGGTGTCGATGGAGCATCGCCAAGAATCAGAGTAGAGGGGATGCTTTTCGATGTTACCCACGCCGCGATGAGCTGGGACGGCAGCCAGATAACTTTCGACTGCGGTATGGCCGGATTTACCTTCGATGACGGTGATAGCGTGCACGTTTGTATGCGCGATGCCTCCGACCTGGTGTCCTCGAGCCTCTGCGGACCGAATTCGGTCGATTTCGATAGTTGCTGGTCTTTTTATGTAAATCTGTCCGGGCCTGTCGCGGACCTTCTCATCCCGCTGGACAGGTCTTTTTCTGCCTGCTCGTTACAACTCGTCGTTTTCTCGGTAACCGACGACCAGGGGGTTATCCCCGAATCGAGCACTGTCGAGATTGAAGGGACGATATACGATTGGCCCGACCATTTGAGCTGGTCGAACGATTCTCTTACTTGGACGCCGATAATGCCGTTTGCTGACGGCGATACCATCGATGTCGCGGTGCTGGACGCCTCGGACTCTCTCGGCAACGCGCTTTCTGGTGTTTTCGAGTGGTGGTTTATTTCCGACCAATCGCCGCCGGTAATCGCGGGAATCAGCCCGCCGCCGGGAAGTGTTATCTCCGACGGAACGCCGTCTATCGATATAATGGCCGTCGATTCTCTAAGCGGCGAAGACCCTACGACTTTCGCTATTCGGGTAAATGGCGATTCGTTCATCGGCATGTCTGCGTGGGTATGGTGGCTCGACCCGGGTTTCACGCTCGAAACGAGTTTAAGTCCGTATAGCTGGGGTGACGGAGATACTGCCCGTATTTGTATAGATTCGCTCGCGGACGTAGTTATATCGGATTATTGCGGACCTAATATCGCACGACCGGATAGTTGTTGGGAATACTATATCGACCTTTCCGGCCCACAAGTTTCTCTCGTTTATCCTGATAGTGGGCTTATCACCGCCTGTGCGGATTCGGATATAATTATCTGGCTTTACGATTTCTGGGGCGTAAATCCGGACTCGCTCAGGTTCTGGATAAACGGCAGCACTTTCGACCTTACCAGTCCGAGGCTTTCTTATACTAACGATACTTTGAGATATTCTCCCGCTACTCCGTTCGCCCACGCGGACACTATCGAATTCCGCGTCAGCCGGGCTGTGGACATCGCCGGAAACGCGTTAACCGGCATCCCAACATGGGAATCTATTATCGATACAGAGCCACCGGAGCTGGTTTCTATCGACCCGGCGCCCGGAACAGTGCTTTCCGACGCCACACCGGTTTTAACATTCGGTTTGAGCGACGAACCTGCGGGGGTCGATTCCTCTACTATCGTTCTCGGCCTGGAGGGCATCGATTATTCCATTACCGATGCCGGTGTAACATATATATCCGCTACTGGCGAGCTTGTTTTCGACGCCGCCGCTGCGGGGGTAAGTTTTGGTCCCGGCCCGCTCGATGTTTGTATCAGGGCATCGGACAGAGTCGCCCCCGAATGGTGCGGTCCGAACGCCGGAACCGACAGTTGCTATATTTATCCCTACGACCTGGAAGGCCCGAACGCCGTTCCGATAGACCCGACCGACGGCGAGGTTACCGCCTGCGAAATGGTAAATATAAGAATTCTCCTGACGGATAACCGCGGTCTCGAACCGGACTCGGTCGTCCTCACAGTCGACGGCACGCCCTGGACTCTCGCCGACCCCGAGCTAATCTACATCGGGGATTCACTGTTAATATTCATCCCTCCGGCACCGTATCCAGAGGGGGTTATAAACGTTACATTATCGGCTTATGATATTTCCGGTAACCCCCTTTCCGGGGGGGTTTTAAGCTATAGTTTTTCGGTCGACCTTTCTCCACCGGTTCTTTCGGGAGAGACCCCCGCGCCCGGCGCGGTCATATCGACAACCACTCCGACTATCGCTTTCGATTTGACCGATAGCCCGGCGGGTGTCGATGAGGCGACTATCGTTTTCGAGGTCGCGGGAGAAATAGCGCGAACTACCGACGCGGGCGTAACGTGGGACGGAACCCATTTTTCGCTCGACCCTGTGGCATTTGGATTGACGCTCGATGACGGGGATTCTGTTCGCTGCTGTGTGTCCTCGTCGGACGACCCGGATTCCTGCGCCCCCAACTCGATGGGGCCCGAATGCTGGACATTCCATATCAATCAATCCGGGCCGAATGCCGGGATTATCCGCCCTGAAGACTGGTGGGTTACGGCGTGTAACGACCAGGAAATAATGCTCTGGGTATCCGACGGCAACGGTGTCGACGAATCGACTATAGTGCTCGAAGTTCGAGGGATTTCTTATAACACCTCGGACCCCGAGCTAACCTATGACGGCGATAGTATTCTTACGTGGACGCCGTCTTTCATCTGGGCGCATGCCGAAACTGTCGAGGTTCGGCTTAGCACGGCGGACGATATTTATGGCACCCCCCTGGAAACTCCACTTTTGTGGCATTTCGTTATCGACCTCGAACCGCCCGTCATAATGAGTTTCGAGCCGCCGACCTCGACGAGCTTTACGGTCGCCGACACCCTGATAGAAATAGCGATTACAGATGCTCCCGCTGGCGTTAATCGAAGCTCGCTTTCTATGCGTATCGGCAGCGTGTATTACTCGTGGCCAGATGCCGGATTGAGTTGGCCCGGAGAGACGTTAAGTTTCCATTTCAGCGACCTCGGTTATTATCCTATGGATGGCGACAGCCTGGAGGTTTGTATAGAGCTTCTTTCCGACGACCCCGACCTTTGTCTGCCAAACGAGCTTTCGGTCCCCGAATGCGCGGTTTATTTCTTCGATTTTCGCGGGCCTCTCGCTTCGGTATTCTCGCCGCCCGAATCGTCATGGTCGAGTTGCCCCGAGCAACCTATCGAAATATATGTCGCCGATGCGAACGGAGTGGACACGAGCACGATTGAGCTCGATATCGACGGCGTCCTTTATACCTGGCCGGATGCGCATCTCGACTACTCCTCGCCTTATTTAACATTCACGCCGGACTCGCCTTGGCCGGAGGGAGTTATGCTCCCGGTTTCTCTGACGCGCGCAGACGATTTTGCGGGGAATCCTTTAGAAGACGCGCCTTTGGAATTTTATTTTGGGCTCGATACGCTGTCGCCTTCGGTGAGCTTTACCGACCCCGGTCCCGGTATGGTCGTCGACCCGGGCCTATCTACGATTTCGGCACAGATTACTGATGTTTCGAGCGGAGTATATTCTCCACTATTAACTATGGTTGTTAACGGAACGCCCTTCGGACTCAGTCATGCGGCTTTGAGCTGGGACGGCTCATCGCTGAGCCTCGACCTGACCGCCGCGGGTATTACGTTCGTGGACGGCGATTCGGTCCACGTTTGCGTCGATTCATTGTTCGACCGGGCGATTCTTTGCGGTCCTAATATCGCACCGCCTCACTGCTGGGATTTCTATGTCGACGGCGGCGCGCCCATCCCGGAATTACTCTGGCCTCCCGAGGGCAGCATCGTTAGCTGTCCGCGGGAAACCGTAATAGTTACGTTCCACGACCCGTCGAATATCGAATTCGATTCGCTTGTCGTTCATGTCTCCGGAGTAGACTACACCGAGGCCGAAACCGAGATAACTATTGTCGACGACTCGACGTTCAAATTTACGCCCGCCACCAATTTCGCCCACGGGTCTATGGTCATGGTGCAGGTTCTCGATATCGCCGACGTTTACGGGCATTGTTCAGGTGCCGGTCCGGTTTGGGACTGGACGATGGACCTTAAGCCGCCGGTCGCGGATTGGTTCTATCCGCTCCCGTATTCTACCGCCGGTTTCGATTCGGTATCGGTCAGACTGACCGACATTCCGGCCGGTGTGGACCCGTCGAGTATCCTGCTGACCGTTCCCGGCTTCGGTAGTTACGATTTAACCGAACCCGCACTGTTTTTCGCCGACTCTTTCCTCGCGTTCGACCCGGCTTTAGCGGGGCTCTCCTACGATGACGGAGATACGGCGACATTCTGCATAACGGCGGCGGACCTACCGGATGTCTGCGACCCGAATGTCCTGCCGGATACCTGTTGGCTTTTCTATGTCGATGCCGGTGGGCCGGTAGCTTCCGTGATTATGCCTCCGCCGGGGACGGTTACTTCCTGCGCCGACCTCGGGGTTCGTTGGACGGTAACCGACCCTTCGGGCGTTATGGGTTCCTCTATAAATGTTAGGGTGAACGGGGCGATTCTCGATATCGGTAGCGGCGAGCTCACCTGGGCGGAACCGGACCTGTCGTTCGACCCCGACGTTCCGGCTCTTCACGGCGATACGGTGCGCGCGGCGGTTATTGCTGCCGAGGATATGACGGGCAATGCTCTGTCCGCCGGCGATACTGCCGGGACTTTCTATATCGTCGATATCGAACCGCCGGTTTTGTCGAGTCCGTTCCCTTCGGACGGCAGTGTTGTCGCGGACCCTTCTCAACCTATATGGATAACGGCAACCGATTTCCCTGCGGGTGTCGATACGACCTCCGAGGTCATCCGCGTCGACGGGACGACCTATTATTATGGTGATGCCGGGGTCTATTGGGACGGCGATGAACTTCATTTCGACCCGTCGGCCGCAGGCATTACTTTTGGCGACGGCGATACGATAGAGGTCTGTGTCCTTTCACTCAGCGACGAACCGGATACCTGCGCGCCGAATTCCCTAATATCTCCATTCTGCTGGGAATTCTCGATAAATCTGGCTGGGCCAGTGGCGAGAATCGTCGAACCCCGACCTAATAGGTGGGTCGCGTGTGTGCCACCGGAACAAGAGATAATCCTCTATATTACCGACCCGGACGGAGTTCTCGCAGATTCAATTCGATTCGAGGTCGAAGGTGTCGAATATACGAACTCCGACCCCGAACTCGATTATGTGGATTCGGTGTTGACTTTTACCCCCTCGGTCGCCTGGGTCGATGGCGAGACAATCGACGTTGCGCTGCTTTATGTCGAGGACCTAATTGGTAACGGGCTCGGAGCGCCGCTGAACTGGCAGTTTTTTATAGATTTAGAACCACCGTTTGCGGGCGCGCCAAGCCCGCCGGACGGCGCCGTATTGGGTGTCGTTCCGGATATCTCTATCCCCATAACCGACCTTGGCAGCGGTGTCGACCCCTCGAGCCTTATCCTGAATGTCGACGGAACCGATTATACTTTAGGCTCCGGCCTTGTTTGGACGGGGACAGAGGCGCTACTTCATAGCGACAGCCTTATCTCCGCGTTGGTCGGAACCGTATCGGTTTGCCTCGAGCAAGCTTATGATTCGCCGGACTATTGCGGGCCGAATGAACTTGTTCCGCTGTTCTGCTGGACAATAGTGGTCGATGTAAGCAATCCGGAGGCGTATGCGCTAATGCCCGGCCCGGGCGATTGGCTCGCATGCGACAGCGCCGACCAGCGGGTCGAGCTCTATTTGTTCGACGATAACGGTATCGTTACCGATAGTATAACGATGCGGGTCGATGGTATTTTATACTCTTACCCGACGGGTTATATGTTCTATACCGACACTATCCTGACCTTCGTTCCGCCTTCGCCGTGGTCTGACGGTGATACCGTAAACGTCCAGCTTTTGCGGGCGCCGGACAGCCTCGGTAATCCTGTTGTGCCGTTCAGTTACAATTTCTATATAGACCTATCTCCGCCGGAGCTCGATAATTTCGACCCGCCCGATGGAAGTAGAACATCGGGGGTGGAACCCGTCATTAGCGCGCGTATTTTCGATGCGGGTTGCGGCGTCGACACATCGTCGATAGTGGTCGATATCGACGGAACGGATTACTTCATGGGGAGCGATATCGGGCTTCAATGGCACAGTGTAGACTCGACCGTCGAGTTTATTTCCTCGGACGCAGGGGTGAGTTTTGCGGATGGGGATACGGTCGAAGTTTGCGTTACGGCCTCCGATGCCCCGGATTGGTGCTCGCCGAACGAGGCCTATGAATGCTGGAGCTTTATTGTCGACCAAGGGGGGCCACTCGCCTTTCTTGCAAGCCCCGATAGCAATTCCTGTTCCGCGTGTAGTCTACAGGGCTTCGATGCCATCATTACCGATGCCGCCGGCATAATAGCGTCCACGATTATCTTCCGCGTGAACGGCGTTCCTTATACGACGGATTCGACATTAGTCTCTTACGACTCGGTATTCGGTCTTCTTAGTTTCGACCCGTCATCACACTGGAGCGATGGAGTTCTTATTCATGTCGATTCGTTCTGCGTTTCTGACAGCGTTCATAATTGGGGAATAGACCTGCTCGAGTTCGATATTTATATCGACCTGTCGCCTCCCGTAGTTTTCGGCTTCGACCCGCCGTCGGGCGGGACTGCAGGTTCTTTAACGCCGGATATTTCGTTTGTCGTATCCGATTCCGGTTGCGGCGGAGTTAATCCAGCAACAATCGTATTTACCGTCGATAGCGAGGTCCTGACGCTCGATTCTACGGGGGTTTATACGTGCGGCGATACGGTGGTTTTCGTTAGCGAAGAATATGGGAGCGTTTTCGAGGACGGGGATACGGTAGAAGTCTGTGTAATCGAAGCCGCCGACAATGTCGATTACTGCGACTCGAATGCGATTAGCGACCCGGTATGTTGGTCTTTTATTATCAGCACTTCGGGGCCTGTCGCCGAACCGATATCGCCGCTCGCAGGCGAATGGATTGCCTGCGATAGTGGCTATCAGGAGCTTTCGATTTCCCTTTCCGACCCGGACGGTATCGCGGATTCGACAATCGTATTAACGGTCGAAGGGTTCTCATACACAACCGATTCTATGGAACTAACCTACATATCCGCCGATGATTCGTTGTTCTTTATTCCGGGTGAACCATGGTCGGATGGTGATATAATAGACGTCGAACTCAGTTCCGCCGAGGACGTTCTGGGTAACGGTCTCGCTTCGCCATTGACCTACAGCTTCTATATAGATTTATCCCCACCGGAAACGACATTCGTGCATCCTGTAACCGGGATTCCTCTCCACCCTGGATACGCGTCCATCTCGGTCGGTATCGAGGATATCGGTGCGGGAGTCGTCGATAGCACACTCGGAATCAGCGTCGGCGGGATATGGCACAATTCCGGCGACCCAGGCGTCAGTTGGGATGGCGATTCGCTGGTCTATGACGGCACTGTAACATTCGACACCCTTATACCGGGAGATACAATCGATATTTGTGTTCGCGGTGAGGACGCTACGACGCTTTGCGGACCTAACGTAATGCTCGTCTGTTGGGAATACACAATATCCGCGGACGGCCCGGAGGCTTTTTATAATTATCCGCCCGCGTCTGGCGTGGTAACGAGTTGTATCGATAGCGTTGTGTCCATATTTATCCACGATACGGACGGCGACGAATTGGATACAACGACGTTTGCGGTCGCTATCAACGGAACAACCTATACGGATTATCCGCCGATAGGGCCTTATATCGAGGGTGATTCGCTGCTTCTTATCGATTACGGAGTTAGAGACCACGGCGATACGGTATTTATCGAGGTTATCGGCTGCGACGACGAATGGGGCACACCGCTCGGTTCGCCGTTGAGTTTCTGGTTTGTTATCGACACTATCGGGCCTATAATAACGGACGGTTTTCCTCCACTCGACGGGACAGTTTCGCCGGGCGCGCCGGATATGTGGTTCGTATGCGAGGATATTCCGGCGGGGTTAAGCCGGACAATCGGCAGCATCGGTATCGGTAGTTATACTTATTCGGTTGGAAGCGGGGCGATTTTCGACGGTGATACTTTGCGACTGCCATCGACGGTTTATTCGGGAGACACGGTTTTCGCGGACGGCGATTCGGTTTGTCTGACGATAACTCTGTATGATAGCGCTCGATATTGCGGGCTTAATACAAACGTTATAGAATGGTGTTTCAATATAGGGAACACGCCGCCGGTAGCGACGCTTATTAGCCCGCCGGACGGCGCTATTACATCGTGCGATAGCGGAAATATAATAGTGCGCATTGTGGATACGGACGGTCTCGATTCTAGTTCGACCGGGATTTTTATAAACGGGACATCATATACAGTCGCCACCGACTCGGAAGCGATTTACGAAGCGGACGACAGTCTATTAATCTTCAATGCTCTCACGCCATTCGCTCACGGGGAAACTTTGACCTGTTGGGTTTTTGCGGAGGATATTTACGGGGCACCACTCGCGTCGGTCGACACGTTCACATTGATAATCGATGTCCATCCGCCGGATGCGAGCAACCTGACACCGATACCAGAAGCCTCTATTCTCGACTGGGAAGCTGCCATAAGTATAGACCTGGCCGACGTTCCCGCCGGCGTTCTCGATTCTATGACGATGACATTCACAACGCCGCGCTGGATTAGGACTTTCGCGCCCGGAAGCACCGCTACAAGTTGGAACGGAACGAGGTTTATAATGGACGTCCCGGCATATAACGGCGGCACGCCCTGGACACCCTCTCTCGACGACGAGCTCATTTTCTGGCATGAAAGGGAGACTATTAATGTAACCGTTTACGCCGCCGATTCGGCGTGCTGCTGCAGCCCTAACGATTCGCTTTACGAATGGCGGTTCTTTATTCTCGACGACGATTCTGTCGGACCGGAATTCGCGGATATCGCACCTACCACAGTTTATGCCGGTGTTTCTGTCGATGTCAGCGCGACTATTACCGACGACCCTTCGGGCGTCTACGACGACGCGACCGGTCCCGGTGGACAGGGGGTTTATGTCTTATGGGATAGCGACGGCTCACTTGCCGACGGCGGTGAGCAAACGACCCAGATGAGCCTTCTTGCCGGCGATACCTTTATATCCGATTCCCCAATCGGGCCGTTTAGCGCAGGTGATTCGCCGATTTATGTTGTCCTCGCCTACGATAACGATTTCGACTTCCTCGATACGGCAGACAGGGCTTTGAGTATCAGCGATACGATTTGTCCCGAGTTAGTGGAGGCCGTGGGCCCCGTTGCGGAATTGATATATCCCGCAGATAGTTCGTATACGTCTTGCGATAGCGACCGTGTGATAATCCGACTTACCGACCCCGACGGCGTGAACGACGCGACAATCGTTCTTGTCATTAACGGAGATACGTTAACCGTCGGTTCCAGACTACTTTATTCAAACGATTCGCTAATCTGGTGGCCAGATACGATACTAACCGACGGGCTTCAGGTCGATATCGAACTTCTTGCTGCGAACGACCTTCTGGGGTTCGAACTAGACAGCGTATATCGCTGGACGTTCTGGATAGATACCTCCTCACCTGAGATAGATATTATTCATCCGCAAAGCGATGTTATCCCCCACGACGAGGATGCAATAGTTATTTGGGAATTAACGGACAATGGCGCGGGTATTGACGATACAACTATATTTATCTATATCGAGGACGACACGCTCCGACCGGGAGACACAGGGATTTCGTTCGACGGAATTCAACTTGTTTTCGATGTCGAAACAGCCGGATACAGTCTCGATATACCGCTTCTGGTTTGTTTGAGTTTATGCGACCTGGCGCAGTATTGCGGGCCAAACTGCACAGACACGAGCTGTATCGCTTTCCGTCGCTCGAAAGAAACGCCCTGCGATGTCTGGCCGATACCGTTCACTCCTAATGCCGACGGAGCCAACGATATTGTCTGGTTCGAGTATCCGGATATGGAACTCGACGGAGCGACGGTCGAGATTCTCGACCTCGATGGCAGGCGCGTTTATTCATCATATATCCCGCCGACTACTCAGGAACAAGACGCGTTCTGGGACGGCGTCCGGAACAACAGCAAAGAAGCGATACCGGGAACATACATTTATATTATAACACGGAAAGATAAGGTTCTCTGTCAGGGGACGCTCGTTCTTGTGAGATAAAGTCTATGTCGATAAGAATTACCGGCGGAGAGTTCAAAGGGCATAAAATACCCACAGTTTCCGGGCGAATTCGCCCCACGGCGGCCAGGGTTCGTCAAGCGCTATTCGACATTCTCGGCGATATAGAGGGCCTATCATTTGTCGACCTCTATGCAGGCACTGGCGCCGTGGGTATCGAGGCGGCCAGTCGAGGCGCTAACCCTGTAATATTCGTAGAATCGGATAAAAGGGCGGCGAGGAAAATCACTGAAGCGGTAGGCCGCCTCGACCTGCCACCGAAGGTGGCGCGAATTCGCCCCGTGTCGGTATTGAGATTTATAAATAACACAAAAACCGCTTCCGATATAATATTTGCCGACCCTCCATATATAACAAATAAGCTTAAAGAATTGGCAACACTCTTGCCGTCGATAATCGGGCACCTTTCGCCGTGTGGTTTTTTTGTGCTACAATTGTCCGTGAGGATTACACCGCCGTCCGGTTTTAACGACAGTAGAATATTTGGCGACGACGTATTATATTTCTGGCACAACTCGAATTAGCTTGACTTAAATCGGGTTCCCTTTTTACTCTTAATTATAGTTCACTCTAACAGGAGGCTCGATTGCCCGGAGTAAACCGTAATGGCAGATTCGTCGATGGATACTGCAGTACGGTAGAACATATCGCTATCGTATTTTCCAGGCTCGGTTTTGGGCCGATGGTCTTTACGGTAGGAGGTCTTCTACTCGCAATCGCCGCAGGGTGCTTTCTCTGGACGGGGCATTTGATTATCGGCGGAATATTGCTTTTTGCAGGCGGTTTTTCAGATAGTCTCGACGGCGCGGTCGCACGCGCGGGCAATAAAGTTACGCGGTTCGGCGCAATACTCGATTCGACGCTCGACCGCTACGCCGAGTTCGCCATTTTTTTAGGTTTTTACGGATACCTTGGGCATTCTTATGCCCGTTTTGTCGGCATTTATCAGATAATTACGGTCGTGGCGCTTTTAGGCTCGGTTATGGTCAGCTATGTCCGCGCTCGGAGCGAAGGCCTCGGCATCCCGTGTTCTGTCGGATTCTGGCAGAGACCGGAAAGGGTCATCGCCCTCGGAACGGCATCGGTGGTTACCGGTGCGCTGAATCCGCTATTTATTAGGTGGTCGTATAATTATATGCACGACCTTATTATAAAGGCCGTTTTAATAGTCCTGGCGGTCGGCACAAATCTGACCGCAATTAAAAGATTATTACACGCAAAACGCATTCTCCGCGAGCGCGGAATGAACTGAAAATTTTGATGAAAATAAATCTCCAGAATAGATAATTTTGTCATTTCGAGCGTAAACGAGAAACCTTAACTCATTGTCATTCAAAAGATTCCTCGTCGTTTCGCTCCTCGAAATGACATTCGCGGGCAATTTTGTAAATATCATTCGACAAAAACAACAGGAGGACAATATGTCAAAAAAGGTTCGAGTAGCGATTATCGGCGTTGGAAATTGTGCCAGTTCCCTCGTTCAGGGGGTTCATTATTACCGAAACGCCGCGGAGGACGAATTCGTCCCCGGGCTTATGCACGTAAATTTAGGAGGGATACATATATCGGACATCGAATTCGTCGCCGCTTTCGATATCGATAAAAATAAAGTCGGCAAGGACCTTTCCGAGGCGATATTCACGGAACCTAATTGCACGACGAGATTTTTCCCGGAAGTCCCAAAACTCGATGTTCCCGTCTATCGCGGGATGACCCACGATGGCCTCGGTAAATACCTCGGCGAGATTATTGAGAAAGCCCCCGGGCCGACAGACGATATAGTCGGAATCCTGAAAGAGACGAAGACCGATGTCGTGGTCAACTATCTGCCGGTCGGCTCCGAGGAAGCTACGAAATGGTATGTCGAACAGATTCTCAAAGCCGGATGCGCGCTCGTCAACTGCATTCCCGTCTTTATCGCCAGAGAAAAATACTGGCAGGAAAGATTCGAGCAGCGTGGTCTCCCCGTTATCGGCGACGACATCAAATCGCAGGTCGGCGCGACGATTCTCCACCGTGTCCTGACCAACCTGTTCCTCGACCGTGGAATGCCTATCGACAGGACATACCAGCTAAACACCGGTGGCAATACCGACTTTCTCAATATGCTTGAACGCGCGCGGTTGCATAGTAAAAAAATATCCAAAACCAACGCGGTCAAATCGCAAATCGAGCGGCGCGGACAGCGAATCGACGACGATAATATCCACGTCGGCCCGTCCGATTTCGTGCCGTGGCAAAAGGACAACAAAATCTGTTATCTTCGTATCGAGGGCCGCCATTTCGGCGACGTCCCGATGAATCTCGAGTGTCGCCTCTCGGTCGAGGACTCACCGAACAGCGCGGGCGTGGTTATCGACGCCGTCCGTATAGCGAAACTCGCACTGAACGCGGGCATCTCCGGCGCTCTCGCCGGTCCCTCGAGCTATTTTATGAAATCCCCGCCGACTCAATACGACGACCACGACGCTCTCAAGCGCACAGAAAAATTTATCAAGGACAACGCCCTGGACAAGGGCTAAGCTCCACTCACTTTGAACCGAGAGCCTTATCCACAGGAGACCTCCGAGGGGACGCTGCCCGGCGCGGCGCCCCCTCTCGATTCCACAAAGGCCGTTGCACCGGCGGTAATCGACCTGCTTTCCACGACCGTGATGATGCTCCTCGAGGGTGTCATCCTCGGCAGGTTCTCGAGCGCGGCGCTCGCTGGTGGCGGGATGGGACTGCTCGTGCTGTTCTCTCTATTCACGATTTTCCTGACTTTCGTCGTCGGCGCGGCAGTCCCGATATCGCGGCATCTCGGTGCGGGCGAAAAGAGAAACGCCGATAAACTTTTTGGCAATGCGATGGGCGCGACATGCGCTCTGGGGATTTTATTTGCGATAATCTCGACCGCCTCCGGCAGCCTCATTTTCGGGAAGGTTTTTGGCGCGACCGGCGAGGTCGAAAACGCAGCAATCGACTATTTCGGAACACTCGCGCTATTTATGCCGATTATAGCGCTCAATTTTACTGGTACCGGTAGTCTCCGCGCCACCGGTGATGCTTTGGCCGCGATGTCCGCCAACCTCGTCGCGAACCTGATACATTTCTGCGG
>Ga0180301_10001490_pt1 | contig 18521 bp, 20 predicted proteins | sample GuaBasSediGuay16_FD_121797 | JGI IMG/M metagenome (GOLD analysis project Ga0180301, IMG submission 121797) | Subseafloor sediment microbial communities from Guaymas Basin, Gulf of California, Mexico - Guay16, Core 4569-2, 12-15 cm | ecosystem: Environmental > Aquatic > Marine > Hydrothermal... | reverse complement strand
GACCCTGCCCAGAGCCTCATCAAGACCTACCTCCTCAACCCCGAGGGGCTTGAGCTCCACATACCTAGATACTATCTTCTCAACGTCCCAGACCGAGACCAGCTTATGGAACAGCTTCCTGCCGGGCATCGCTATCACCTAGCCCTTGTAGATGGGGCCAAGGAGAAGCACCTCCACCTCCTCCCCCTCCTCGTAGCCCTCAACATCCTCTGGAACCACAAGCACCCCGTTGCCCCTTATAAGGGTTGACAGTATTCCGGAGCCCGTGAGCCTTAGGGGCTCTGCGCACAGCTCATCACCACAGCGGCTAACCCTAACCCTTACAAATGAGCGGTACCCGGCAACATTAGCAACCCTCCTAGTAAGCCTTGCCCTCACCTGTGGCTTAGGAGGAGGCTCCGCGCCGAGGATCTTGAATATCGTTGGCAGCACGTAAACCTCCATAGCGACGAGCGCCGCTACGGGGAACCCGGACAGCATGAATACTGGCCTGCCCTCGATCACTCCTCCGCTTGTCGGTCTACCAGGCCTCATTGCGAGCCCCCTGACCACGAGTTCGCCTATCTCGCTAACCACCCTAGGAACAACATCGCCCGCGCTAACACCTGTACCCCCCGTTGTTATGAGGATATCACAGCCCTCCCTCACCCCACGTATGAGCTGCTTTCTCATAGCCTCCGGCTCATCGGGTACGAGCCCGAGGTACCGAGGCTCTAGGAACCTGTGTGGGGATAGCGCGCCCAGCACGATCCTCACGGTACTGTTGTACACCCCATGCGTAGGAGGCTTAGGCTCCCTAGGCTCCTGAACCTCGCTGCCCGTAGCTAGGACGCATACGCGGAGGCGCCTAAAGACCGCAACCCGTTGGAACCCGAAGGCTGCGAGAACAGCTATGTGCCAGGGCATCAACACAGTACCTCTCTCAACAACAGTATCCCCCTTCCTGAAATCCTCCCCAGCTCGCGAGACGTTGCCCCATGCAGGCACAGACCTCTGAACAAGGATCTTGCCCCCCATCTCGATAACATCCTCATGCATGACCACGGCGTTTGCTCCCCGCGGAATAGGAGCACCCGTAGCAACCTCAACAGCCTCCCCAGGGCGCAGAGTAGGCACCCTGCTTGGAGGTGTGGACGCGTCTATCGATCCTATAACGACCAGTTCTACGGGGTTTGTAGGCGAGGCGCCGTAGGTGTCCTCAGCCCTAACAGCATAGCCATCTACTGCCGACCTGTTGTAGGGCGGCATATCGTACGGGGCTTCAACTCGGCGTGACGAGACCAACCCGTGTGCGCTATCTATACCGACCTCGACCTCCTCAAGCTCTATACGGCTCTTCAGGGCCATCAGCTTAACGGCATCCTCTATTGCAATAACCCTCTCTACGAAGCGCGACAAGAGCCCCGCTCCCCAACGGGTTATAGCCCTGTCGGCATTTAAGATAGTGGGGATGAGCTGGCCCACCCCGCTGAGAGGTGATGTCATGAGTGAGCTAGTACGACCCGCGCAGCCTCTTCAAACACTTGTCAAGCACAACCTCAGGCCTAACGGTGTATCTCCTGCCGTTTGATATGAATAGCTCGAGCTCGACGCACGAAGCGGTGTCCTCGCTGGGCATGGCTACGTAGGCGACGGCTATGAAGTCGTATGTGAACAGCTTAAAGCGTAGAACCCCGGTGATAACGACCCTATAGGCATCTGCACCCCTATCGCGTAAGGGAATCACGTTGTAGCTCCACGATAGAAAGCTCACGCCTTCAGGAAGCCACTCCTCTAGGCATACGAGTATCCTATCCAGCTCCTCCTTGATCAGCCCTACGTCACTGGCGCCCTGCAACACCAGCCGCCTACCCGTGAAGAGATGAGGGTCCCCCCTTAACTAGCTCTTCAGCGATGATGTGAAGGCTGAGCGCTGACCAAAATGATGATGTCTGGAGCCCTGAGCTGCGCTATAGGCAAACCCCATACCTCTCGCATACGTAGCTAATACCACGGCGAAACGCCTCAAGGTTAAGCTCCCTGATCCTGCCACGGCCAACCCGCGCAACCCTCTTCTCTAGGTACCCCAAGTCTAGCACATCCTTGAGGAAGGGTGTTGCGGCGCCCAGCACAACCATGTTGGTTGATTGCGGTGCGCCCAGCCCTGCCGCTATATCGGACGCCTCTATGGTGTACAAGTTGCCCTTTCCCACCTTAGACCTCAGCCACTCAAGCACCTCCCTAGGCTCAATAGGCTTTACAAGCCCGGGAAGCGCGGGTAGGATCACCTTGGTGTTCGTTATCACCTTAGTACCCCTATTCGCGTAGCTAAGGTACCTCACGGTCTCGCTCAGCTCCGTGCTCAGTATGTAGTCCGCACCGCCAAGCGGTATTAGTGGTGCATGCACCTCATCACCAATCCTAACATGAACTATCACCGTACCACCGCGCTGGCTAAGCCCATGGGTCTCCGCAGCCAGTGCATCTAGCCCCCTAGCCATGGCGGCCTCAGCCAGTATCCTTGACAGCGTTAAGAGCCCCTGGCCCCCGACCCCTACGACAACTATGTTTACCGTACGCGCCACCAAGCATCACCTCCAGAAGCTCTCCCACTTCTCTTTATCATACTCCTTCTCAGGCCTAATAGCGTCGAAAGGACATATCACTGCGCAGACCCCGCAGCCCGTGCACAGCTCTGGATCTATAATAGCTCTCTTATCCTTTAGCGACAGCTGCGAGATCGCGGGGCATGCAAAGGCTGTGTAGCATATGCCGCAGCCAGTACACTTATCGAGATCGACTACGTAACGCGGTATCTCGAACCCAGCGGCACGCGCCCTAGCAACAGCAAGCAGCGCACATGCCCTGCGTACAACAACCACCGCGGGCTTCCTATGCTCAGCTATATAGTCCACAGCCTCCATGATCTTGCGCTGCATTGTCTTGAGGTCGAATGGGTCCACCACCTCGACGAACTCCACGCCTACGGCCCGTGCAACATCCTCTATCCTTATAGCTGGCGCCTCTTCACCCGTGGCACGCATACCTGTACCCGGATGGGGCTGGTGCCCCGTCATTGCCGTGATCCTGTTATCAAGCACCACCACGAGGAAGGGCGCGCCATTGTACACGGCGTTCACAAGGGGCGGTATACCTGCGTGGAAGAATGTTGAATCCCCTATCACCGCTATAACCAAGCGATCACCTAATACATGCGAAAGCCCATTTGCGAACCCTATGCTCGCACCCATACAGATAGTCGTGTCCTGAGCGTAGAACGGGGGGTTCATTCCAAGCGTGTAGCACCCTATATCACCCGTAAATATGGGCTCCAGCTCCTTACCCCTCCGCGTAGCGATCATGTTGGCAATCCTCCTAAGGACGTAGAATAAGGGGCGGTAGGGGCAGCCTGGACACAGCTGCGGCGGTCTTGAGGGAACGAAGCTCGGCACCTCCGTCACTAAGGGCTCTGGTGATGTGTAGTCAACCCCTAGGAACTTCGCCACAGCACTGAGTGCCCTATCAAGAGTCATCTCGTAGAGGTACCCCACAAGATCCTTCCCTCGGACCTCTACGCGGACACCCTCATCGAACAGTACCCTCTTAAGCTGATCCTCAACAACGGGCTCGAGCTCCTCAACAACGAGGATCTTCTCAACACCCTCTACAGCCCGCAGCACTAGTTTTCGGGGAAGAGGAACAGGTGTAGACAGCTTCAACACCTTTACCCTTCCCCAGAGCCCTAAGTACTCGAGAGCCTCCCTAACGTACGAGTAGCTCACACCGCTGGCGACTATGAGCTGCTTACCTTCGCCCTCCACAGCATTGAATGGGAAGTCCTCAAGCCTGCGCTCAATCCTACCCCACTTCTCCACAAGCTCCTTCCTCATCCTCCTCGCGTGAGCCGGTACCAGCACATACTTACTCGGGTTCTTAATGTACCTCCCCCTGGTAACAGGGCGGCGTATTGGGCCTAGCTCAACCACGACTCGCGTGTGGGAGAGCCTAGTCGTGCTCCTCAGCATGACGGGGTGCTTGAGCTCGGAGCTCAGCTCGAACGCGGCCTTAGTAACGTCCTTAAGGTCCTTAGGCCTAGGCGCCTCTATCACGGGTATGTAGGCGTGCAGCCCGTAGATCCTGTTATCCTGCTCGTTCTGGCTACTCCACATACCCGGGTCATCTGCTGATACGATCACGAAGCTCTCCTCAACCCCCGTATAGGCACTGCTGAAGAAGGGATCTGCAGCTACGTTCAGCCCAACATGCTTCATAGCTGTTAAGCTGCGGGCACCGGCGGTTGCCGCAGCGTAGGCTACCTCAAACGCCACCTTCTCATTGGTGCTCCACTCAACGTAGATCCCAAGATCCTTAGCTACCCGTGCAAGAGCCTCGACGATCTCGGTGGATGGGGTTCCGGGGTACGCCGCTGCTACAGCCACGCCCGCCTCAATAGCTCCCCGGGCGATCGCCTCGTTGCCTAGGAGAAGCTCCTTACCGCTTTCACGCCCTATTGTTCGTGCAAGGCTCATCGCACCACCCCAAGAATATCCTTCCTAGCCTTAGTCATCTACCGAAATAAATTTGCTTTTACCTATCAACACCAGTGTCAAAACATGTTTAAGCAGGTGAGCAGCAGAGGTCACGGAGCGGGCACTCGTTGCAGCGAGGGTTCCTCGCTCTGCAGACCCTTCTTCCATGGGTTATCAGGAGAACGTGAAGCCTAGCAAGCAGTTCAGGATCGCGGGGCAGAAGCTCTAGGTACCTAGACCTTATCTCCTCATACCTCGCACCCTTTCTGACGATCCCCAGCCTAGCGCTTATGCGCGCTATATGTGTATCTACGGGGAACGTTGCCTTCCCAAGATACATCAGCAGGAATACATCGGCGGTCTTCGGCCCGATCCCGGGGATTCTCATTAGATACCTGCGCGCCTCCTCAACATCAATAGAGCGGAGCTCCTCCAACCACCCCCTATGCTGGTATACGAATTTCGCTAGGGCTACCAGCGTTCTGGCACGCTGCCTATGCATCCCAGCAGGTCTAACAGCCTCCTCAAGTGCGCTCGTCCCCACCCGGAGAATCGCCTCCGGAGTTACATCGCCGAGGAGCTTTCGCAGCCTCTCCATCGCGGCAAAGGCGTTCTTGTCAGAGGTGTTCTGGCTCAGCACGATCCCCACCAGGATTTCGAAGGGGCTGCTCTGCTCAAGCCTTAGCTTCCAGGCAACGAATTCTTCTGCGCTGGGCGAGTAAGCTCTTACCAACCTACGGTAGAGCTCCATGGCACGTTCCTGGTCCCAGTTACACCCCGTCAAGAACACCGACCCTGAGACTTGTAGAGCTGCGCACCACATTTTTAATGCTAGAACGCGGTAACTCGATAGGGCTCCCGCCCCTCTGACCCTTGTGATGAGACCGAGCCGGCTTTGACCGGTGATGGGTTACTTGCCTCCGCTATGCATATTCGACATCGATGGTGTGCTGCTCGATGTAACCCTTAGGCTCTCAAAGGCGCAGGAGCTTGCCCGTATATTGAACAGGGATTTCTGGGACACGTTCTTCTCAGAGGAGCTCCTATCGCTAGACACCCCGAGAAGGGTAGGGATAGAGCTCCTCAGGAGATGTCTAGCTAGGGGTCTGGCGGTAGCCATTATTACAGGAAGGCCCCGTAGAATCTATAGGGAAACAGTTGAGCAGCTTAAGAGAATAGGGGTGGACGTCAAGTTCATCTGGAGGATTTTGATGAGGCGCAACAATGACCTTAGACCGTCACCTATAGTTAAGCTCGAGCTCGTTAAGGAGCTTGTGAAGATGGGTGGTATTGTACTTGAGATCCATGACGACGATGAGGAGTTCTTGAGGCTCGTTAAGCACGAGATCCCCGGCGCCCATCTCTACCTACATATAGGCGATACCTATGTTAGGTATGCCTAGAGCGGGGGGCTATTCGTGATATCAGTAGTGCTACCAACGTTTAATGAATCCGACAACTTAGCACCTCTCCTGAAAGAGCTTTCAGACGCTTTACGGGGGAGGTATGAGTATGAGGTTGTGGTCGTGGATGACAATAGCCCCGACCTCACGTGGAGGACTGCAGCGTCTCTGATATGTATGTACAGGTCAAGGCTGATCGTCGTCAGGAGGTTTGGGCGTAGGGGGCTCTCGTCGGCGGTCATCGATGGGGTTGGGTTCACGCGTGGCGAGTACATAGTTGTGATGGATGCTGATCTCCAGCACCCGCCATCAACCATCCCACGCATGGTTGAGGCTGCGAAGAAGGGGTACGAACTCGTAGTGGCATCCCGCTACGCGCCAGGGGGAGGTGTTGAGGGGTGGTCTAGGCTCCGCCTCCTCATCTCTAAGGGCGCAACCCTGATAGCAAGGCTCATGCTCCTCGAGGCGCGCGGGATCAGCGACCCTATGAGTGGCTTCTTCCTCGTCAACCGCAATATGCTCAGGAGGTGCCGCGGACTCAACCCAATGGGCTTCAAGATCCTCCTTGAGCTGCTGGTTAAGTGTAGCCCGAGTAGAGTTGCTGAGGTGCCCTACACCTTCCGCCGCAGGCTCAGAGGTAGAAGTAAGCTCGGTTTGCGCACCATGATAGACTACGTCCTACACGTACTGAAGCTTTCGGAATGGAGACCGCTCAAGTTCGCTACGGTAGGGGCTCTGGGGTACGTGGTTAACGTGCTTACGACTGCGGTGGCGTCTATCATAGCCCCGTGGTTCTACCTACGCAATGTTGTGGGTATAGAAGTGTCCACTCTCTTCAACTTCACGCTACACGAGCACTGGACGTTTAAGAGCAGGAGGGGCGGGAGCCTATTGAGAAGACTTGCCTCCTTCCACGGAGCCGTAGTGCCCGCGATCATCGCCCAGTACGTCGTGGCTCAGCTCTGCTACTACCTCGCTAACCTCCCCGAGTACCTAGCCATACTCCTAGGGGTGATAGCGGGCTTCACGATAAACTACGTCTTGAGCGAAGTAGGTGTGTGGACTCAGAGAAGCACCTAGCCCTAAATACCTCGGTACCTGTACACAGAGCCGGGATGATCGGCGCTGGGTAGCCTGAGGAGTGATGAGTTCACGGACCGCGTGACCGTGGTGATGAGAATTGAGCTCCAAGGATATCTGCCCTATATGCAAGCGCCCTATTGAGGAGGAAGAGGGCTACGTCACGTGCTCAGTATGCAGTGCCAAAATGCATCGGAGGTGTGTGGATGAGGAGGTGCTTACCGATGCATCGGGGGAATGGCTCTGCCCTTACGACGCCGCTATGGCGGCGCTGGACTGGCTTGACGCTATTCTTACTCATTACAGCCATGCATTAACTCCGGAGCAGCGAGACGATATAGTGTCTAGGCTGAAGAACTACCTAAAGCTTCTTGGGGAGGCACCTCCTTAAGAACACCATCCCTAATTATGAAGCTCCTCTCGACATACCTAAGGACTCGGGGGTCGTGCGAGACGATCACTATCGTTGTCCCGAAGTCCTTATTAACACGCTTAAACAGTTCAAGGACCCTAATCGCGTTCTCGTAGTCCAGGTTTGCCGTGGGCTCATCGGCTAGCAACACCGAGGGCGTGTTTGCTAGGGCCCGCGCAATCGCAACCCTCTGCCTCTCCCCGCCACTAAGCTGCCGGGGCCTTGCGCGCTCGCGCCCTCTCAACCCCATGTAATCTATGAGCTCCATGACCCTTGACCTCCTCTCCTCCCTAGGGACTTTTGCCAGGAGTAGGGGCAGCTCTATGTTCTCAAACACTGTGAGATCCTCTATGAGGCCGTAGTCCTGCGGTATGAGGCTCACAACAGTATTCCTAAGCATGGCCAACCCGTTGTCGTCGAGCTGATTCAGGTCATACCCGTCAACAACGACCTCACCACGGTCAGGCCTCTCGAGCCCTGCTAGGATCTTGAGCAGCGTTGTTTTCCCAGAGCCGCTGGGGCCATGGATGCCGACGATCTCACCCCTCCTGACAGATAGCGAAACCCCTTTCAGTGCCGAGACTGTGCCGTGGGGGGTTCTGTAGACCTTCCATAGGTCGTAGGTCCATACAACGACCTCTCCGCTCAACGCCTACACCCTCCTCTCAACAACGTATAGTAGTAGGGGTGATGAACCTAGCGCGTACAGCATGTAGAGGGGTGGTAGTACTCCTACAGGGACCAGGGCTATCACTAGGGGTAGCGTAAGGGCTATCCTTACCAGCCCGGAGTACAGCGCTCTGAAGAGCAGTAGCGCTCTCCTATTAGCACCGCTAAGCACAAGCCCCTCTGCAGCGCTCAGCAGTGAGGACCTGTCAGCGTAAACCGATGAGATGTACGCTAAGTTCTCCAAGGCTAGAACTAGCGGTATGAGGGCCCGGTACGCCTGGCTAGGGCTCACAGCCATGAACAATGCTAAGAGGGCCCCTGCCAGGGCTGCGTAACGTACAGCCCTACCCCTCAGAACAAGCTTCAGCGCTACTACCCCTACTCCAACATACATAGCCTAGCAGCCCCGAGCACCCTAGATAGCGCGAGTCTTGTTACCGATGAGAGCTCGCGGGGGCCCACCTCCTCAAGACTCCATGCGCTCGTCAGAACCGACAGCACTAACTCACGACCCCGTCTAGCTAGGTAGCACTGGATCTCAACACCTATCCCCACGGAGTATCGGTATAGAAGCCTGAAGCGAGTTAGGAACTCTGTTCCTGCCTCCAGGAACTCGTGCTCCATAAGCTCGAAGTACTCGTCTGCCTCCACATGCTTCTTCATACACGCGGCAACATCGCGGGGATCCCTGTGCGTGATCACGGCTATGGTTGTGGATAGCGATGCTGGTAAGAGCCACTCCGCACCCCCTATCCTAGACGATATGAATAGGGCTGCAGCGGGTACAGAGAGCGATAGGGATAGCAGCGACGATACCGCTGCTGGCGCACCTAGGAGCGCGTTTACCAGGACCACTGTCGCAGCACCTCCCACAACTATGGGGATCAGGACTGCTAGATGCGCAGATAGCCTGGCTAAGGCTGGCGAGACCCCTATTAGCGAGAGTGACGAGGAGAGCCTTGCGATCCTCTCAGTAACACCGCTTGAGCTGGACACAACTACAGCCACCGCTATAACGGAGGCTATCAGGACCCTCAGCATGCTTTCAGCTGTTGGAAGCATGAACGCCGTCAGCAGCGTAAGCCTAGTACCGTTCACAACCCCTAGCTCCCCCAGACCGCGCAGCTTATGGGCATAGCTAGGCGGGGCCGATACCACTAAGACCGCGTCTATGCCGAGGCGCAGCCCCTTTACAAGCTCAAGAATGTCGCCTGCATGGAGGAGCGCTATGCTCTTAGGGTCTCGCACCGCAACTACGCTGAAGCCTATGGCTCCGGTGCTGTGGACTAGGGGCATGCCGCGGGCTAGGTAAACCTTGAGCAGCGGTTCGAGGTTCTGCGCCGCAACCTCTAGGCTATGGTTGCCGATCAGGACGCGCCTACCGAGGAGCTGCGCAACGCTCTGCTCAACGTACACAACACCTTTTCTAGTACTTGGAAGCCCGAAAACCCCCATCATGCTACCTGAAACCCCTAGGAGGAGGAGCCTTGCAGAGCCGTTCACCCCTCTTAGCTCGACTGGATCCCTCACACGGATCGCCAGCAGCTTCACATCATAGCCCTTGACAATCTCTAGCGCTCGTGAAAGGGAGCCCGTATCGAAAGTCCTTAGGTAAAGCCCCGACCCCATATCCCTACTCAGACCCACCTGTACGCTTAGAGTGGTTGCATGTGATGCAACTCCTGCCATAGTAACCGATAGAAGGACCGCAGCCAGCATAGATGCGTAGGAGATCGATGTGATCACGCTGCGGATGAATGTAAGCAGCAGCTTTACGCTAGGCGAAGGTGCGAAGGTGAAGGGTCTGAGCCTCTCCCTCGAGGGCTCTTCGAACGCGCTGAACCTGTATACAGTAAGGCATGCGAAGAGTGATAGGAGCGTAAGTGCGGCGAACACTGCCCACCGCACAAGCGCCATCATCTCAGCCCCCCATAGCCGCGAGCACAAGTGTATACCCTAGCACAGCGATTCCTGACCCTATGAGCGCCGATGTGGAGTACAGGAGGAGACGCTCATGCAGATCAACACCCATCCTCAAGACTACACTCTTGACCACCGCCGCCGCGAGGAAAGTGAACGCCACATCAGGGGGAACGGTCATTCCCAGTACAAATGCGAAGGGAGATATAAGCCCCTTGCCAAGCAGCATAGCGGCACCCATACCACCCCCTATAACCGCCCCTATGAGCAGCATCTGCGGTACGATCGCGGCGGCGCTACCACTGTAGATACTCGCCATCCAGACAACAGTTGGTATCCACTTAGTCAGCGGCATAACGCTGGAGTCAAACCCGTATACCTTCACCAGCATATTGCCGTAGACGTAGGTTAGGGGAGCCCCGACCACGATCCCTGCTATCAGCATAGCTGTGGTACGCGAAGGCGAACTCCCAAGCAGCCTCGCACTGCGCAGGGTATTCATGGCTACACCGCCTACTACCTGAGGCATAGGTATGCCAGTGAAGGGGTCAACCGCTGCGTAAGCAGCGATATCCCTAACCCCCGATGCGTAGAGCACCGCCGTTGCCATAGGTAGTATGGCCTGCGAGCTGAAGCCGACCTCGCCCACTATCCTCAGGTTGACGACCGTGAGGAGGGGGTGTAGTAGGAGCACAACTATTAGCAGGGCAGCTATAGCTAGGGACGTGGTCGCAGGCCTTGATATGGACCGGAGCACTAGGGCCATGGACCAGACCAGGGCTAGGCCCATGAGCAGTGACCTCCGCTCAAGCCCAAGTCGGGAAACCACATAGAGTGTGCGGGCATAGGCCTTGCGGTAGTGGAACATGTAGATGATAGCCGCGACCGCTATGAAGCCGACCACAGCTGATGAAACCACGGGTGATGCTGTGAATAGGGCATCTTCGTAGCTGGGCATAGGGGTGAACACAGCATAGCCTAGGGCGGCGGCTAGGGGGATCAGCCCCAGGTAGGTTACCAGTGAGCCAAGCGAAACCGCATAGAGAGAGCCCTTAGGTAGAAGGAGTGCCAGGAAGAGGGTCATGGCATTGAAGCTCACCGCTACTACCATGCCCGGCACCGCGAGCTGCGCAACTGGGGTGAGGTCTAGCAACGCCGCCTCCCCAAGAGCTATGAACAGGAGCTGGAGCGCCATGCCGAGAACCGCGGCTACGAGCACTCCACGGCTAAATACTCTACGAAGCGTGGTGACGAGAAGTGCCGCTGTCATCCCCAGGGGGAAGGGCAGCTTCTCCATATCGAAGAAGTGCCTCCTAAGAGCATATGCAACCAGGGCACCCCCCGCCGATACCAGCGATAGCGATAGGTACGTAGGCATGGCCTCTAGGTCTATGAGGTGCGGCGACCACGCGAACAGGGCTCTGGGAACGGATACCTCGAGCCCGAAGCTCGATAGCCTCTCGCTCAGGTAGTCTAGGAAACCATACGTTATGTACATCCCCGAGGTCAAGGTTGTTGTGAGGTCCATACCTAACGCGAGTGCTGAGCCTAGGAGTAGCTCCTCCTCAGCGATCCTGATCCCTAGAGCCTCCGCTGCGGCAAGCATGAGGAGGGGCACCACGAGTATAGAGAGCTCGGCTGTTGTGAACCCCGTGATCGCATAGCTGTAGCTGTCAATAAAGCCCAGCAGCACACCTATCGCAAGGGCTATTAATACCACTTCCCTCCTCAAGCCCAGCACGCAAGCCTCACTAGATCCCGCTCAAAGCTTTAAGTGTACACAAGTGCTCTGTAACTAGTGAAGGGATTGCTTATGCCCCGGGCGGTCGTTCTCGTAAACACGGACGTAGGTACCGAAGAGGAGGTTATGAAGAAGCTCCTCGAGTTTCCCGAGGTCCGCGAGGTTCACCTTGTGTATGGAGTCTATGACTTGGTCGTGTTCATAGAGGCACCGAGCCACGATGAGCTGCGGAACGTGATCGTTACCAAGATCAGGAGGCTGCCCCACATAAAGAGCACGACCACGATGATTATAATAGAGAGCAGCCGGAGATAGCCGGGATAAGTAGGCTTTAAAGCCCTGCTGTCCCAAAGCTGCACCACGAAATGTTTTTCCGGGCATTACACAGCCAGATCCTAACCCGGGAACACTATGAGTGGCGTGGATAGGCAGCTAGCCCTGAAGAAAATGAGTGAGCTTCTCAGAGCAGGCGCCACTATGCTCTCCGAAACCTGCCCTATCTGCGGCCTACCCCTATTCAAGCTTAAGAGCGGTGAGGTTGTGTGCCCAATACACGGTAGGATCTTCATAGCCAGGACGGAGGAGGAGGTTGCTGAGGCATCAACACTATCCGTACTTACAGAGCTTGAGAAGGCTGCGAGCGCAGAGATCTCGAAGTTCGTTAAGGCGCTGCGCAGCGGCGATATCGGGAATGACCCTACAGCACTACGGACACTTGCGGCGTGGCTTGATATAATCGAGCGTGTGGAGCGGATCAAGCAGTACCTCCAGCAGGGCGGTGAGAAGCCGAGGGGGAAGAGCTGAACTCTCTAAACCCCCTCAGCTTCTCTATAACGTACCTCACGACTTCGTTGACAACCTCATCCACGCTCCGCCTAGCGTCTACGTAAATAAGCTCACCACGCCTAACAAGCTCGAGGTAGATCTCCCTAGCCCTTAGAAGCACCTCCCTTCTTTCAAAAGTGCTCCACCTCCCTCCTGACTTGCCCTGGAGTCTGCTAAGCGCTGTATCCACGTCTACGTCTAGGTATAGCCCAAGGTCGGGTTTTGGCGCAAACTTGTTCAGCTCTATAACCCACTCTATATCGGCCCCACGAGCCCCTTGGTACGCAATGGACGAGTATACATACCTGTCGGTAACGACTATGGCCCCCTCCCTAAGCCATGGAATAATCACGTTCTCGACATGCAGCGCCCTATCAGCCGCCATGGCAAGCGCCTCAACTACAGGGCTCACTCTCCCCAGCAGCTGCTGAAGAGCCTTTGAAAAAGGAGTTTCGAAGGGCTCGTATGTGTACCTAGCGTCCAGCCCCATGCCACGGAGCCTAGAGACGAGCAGCTTCGCTACCGTGGTCTTGCCCGAACCGTCTATACCCTCGATAGCTATGAGCATGTCCAGCACCTAGAAATCCAAGATGGATACGCTCTGCGTAGAGACAGAGACCCTGATCCTCATACCGCTCCTAACAACTTCGAAGAACCCCTGTTCAACGCCATATGCAAGCGTTATACCCCCTAGGACGCAGCCCGAGACGAGCACAGGGTCAGGCCTCTCAACAACTATCGCCCGCGGTGCTGCTCCCCTCCTGCCAAGGGCGTACAGCACGTAGGTCCCCACGGTGCTCCCCTTCATATACCTCATGACTAGGACCCTTCCCGCGAGCCTCTCCCCGTAAGCCGGACTGTCTCTTGCTTTGACCACGCCGCTCTCCGGATCGATATCTCCGAGTGGCGAGAGGGGTGTTGATATCAGCGCCACACCCTCGGCATCCTTTCCAAATACCCTCCTCGCCTTGAACACCAGCGTCACGGGTTCACCACCCCCTGAGCACGGCGGTCACGCCAGAGATCTTCGGTATATAGCTATAGGCCTTAGCCGAGTCCGTGGCAACAGCCTCGACCCCTAAGAGGCGTAGCTTTGTGACCACGGGGCATGCACCGACGGCAAACCTCACGCCAAGCTCCCTTAGCTTCTGGACGATGCCCAGCTCCTCACCCAGCCTATAGACCTTAGGGGATAGTGCTACCCATATCTCCTTATAACCGTCGAACACTCCACGTACCACGAGCTCCGCTAGCTCCTTGAGCTCCTCCAGGTCCAAGTGCGGACACCCGGTTATGTAGACATCACCCCTACCCTCCTCACGTCCCAGCTCCGATACTAGCTCCTCAACCCTGATCGTGTGCCTATCCACGAAGTCCGCGCACCTCCTATACTCTCGGTAGCCCGGTGTAACGCCCTCCAGAACAACCATGGGGAGGTCCGAGGCTGTGCCTACAGCTGCTAGCATCTGCTTAACCGCACCGATAGGCATGTCTGCGGGGGATACCCCGCGGAACTCTACGAATGGAATGCCGCTGCTCATGGCTCCTATCCTAAGCCCAAGGAGCCCGGCGATCACCCGGCTTTTCACACTGCCCGCAACTCTTACCAGGGTGCGCGGCACCCTAAACTCCCTTAGATGTACACCCGCCATGTAGGTACGGCCTGCTATCCCTGCCATTAGGGCCACTACACCACCCTCCCTATTGGTATAGGCACCAAGCACGCTATTCGCATAGAGCACGGCGCTGGACTCTGCCCACGCCAGGTGCTCTCCCTGCCGAGGGGTCCTCAGGATGTAGGGTATGCAGGTGAAGCTCTCGTGCACACCCATGGATAGTAGCAGCTCTATGATCCTATGCTGCTTCTCGACGTAGCGCGCGCCAAACCTATCCATGAAGTCCGGTGCTAGGGCCATGGAGGAGGGGTTCGCTGTTGTAAAGACCCTAACCTTAGCCCCTTTAAGCGCGAGCTCCTCTAGGAGCTCTACACCGTAGTCACCTATCGAGAAGTACGATACGCCCGAGACGTGTGCATGGCTTATCGGCACCATGGACTCTGCGCCCATGGCCTCGCCGACCCTTACGAGGACCTCCATGGCTAGCCTAAGCGCCTCTCCGTGCTCGCCGTTGAGGAACCTCTCCTCCTCCCTAGTGAGGTGCAAGTCAGATCCCCTCTATGACCTTACGGAACCTATCCCTGTCCTTGAGCGGGGCTGTGGCGTCTATCAACACCTTATCGCATATACCATCCTCAGAGCTTGGGTCGAGAGATGAGCACCTGGCCCTAGCTATAACCACTAGATCCCTCGAAGCCTGGAACCTTGTTGCTACGGCCCACTCTACATCCACCGGGTCATCGGGATCCACATCGCTGTCAACCACCACGACCGCTTTGAGGCTAGGATGCGCGGCAAACGCTGCCATACCCACGACCTTCGGGTCCCCATCACTTAGCTTATCTATAGATACAACAGCGTGTAGCCACCTACCCCCTCCACGGGTCAGCCTAACCTTATGGACCCTCGGAACAACGCTCCTGACCGCCCTCCATATAAGCGCCTCCCGCGGGAAGCCCTGGAGGTACATATGCTCATTGCCCCCGGGAAGCACGACGTGGAGTAGCTCGTCAGATACGTAGACGGCGTCGACCTTTATCAGGGGCTCTTCGCGTACCCTATCGTAGGTGTTCGTAAGGTCTGTGAAGGGGCCCTCGCGTACCCTCTGCCTAGTGATCCTGCCCTCGATAATGACTGCGGCGGGTATTGGCACAGGGATCCCGTAGCGAGGGGTTAAGGCGACCTTTAGGTCCGGCAGCATCGAGGCAGCGACCTCAATCTCGAATACGCCAAAGGGGGGTGAGGAGGCGGCTGCTAGCATAACAGCGGGGTGCACACCCACGACGATCGCTACGGGTGTCTCCAGCCCTCTTTCAGCGTATCTGCGGTGTATGTAGTAGAGGTGCCTAGGTACTATCCTCGCAACGAGCTCACGGCGCCCCACAAGCATTGTCCTGTGGATCGATGCGTTGCACACGCCCTCTATACACGCAATGTAGATCGATGAAGTTAGGTACCTCCCCCCATCACCCCTATAGAACTTTATAAAGGGGAGCCTCGTCACATCGTCCCCAACACGTTTTAGGTACTCAGGGAACCCAGTGTAGCCGGGCTTGGAGGGCTTCTCAAGCGCGTTTAAGAGCTTCATATACGCCTCCTCATCACCACGGGCGTGGAGGGCTCTATAGAGCTTCTCACGTGTGTTGACAACACCACTCACGATCTCTGATGACCAGCCTTCGACTCTGAATAGCAGTGTTGCTCCTCGTTTATCAGCATCAAGCATGTATCTCGTAGGCTCGAGGTCCCTGCCCAGAACGCGAGTGATACTCTCAACAAGACCTCTGCTCCTAAGCTCCTCAACGAACAGCCTTAACGACACCTGCTCCGCACCTCAGATGACGCACTTCATAGGCTTACCTACCTCCTCCCACTCCTCACTAATCCTGACCCGCCCCACGATCACAGACCTTACCTCCCCACCATACTTCGTGTATAGACACAGCCCCTTCTCGGGATCGATGCTGTCTATCAGGGCCGGGTACTCGTTCCTGCTACCGTTCGTCAAGACCGCTGATACTATACGCAGCCTCGCCTTCGCCGGGATCAGGTAGACGTCTTTACCCCCCGCCTCCCTAAGCCTGGGTATTACGGAGGGCTCAGCGCCTCTCTCCACAACTAGGGCCACAAGGTCATCGTGTCTAGACCCCATTATCGGCCTAGCGCCTATACGCTCCGCTATAGATGCGAGCTCCTCCTCCGACAGGGGCTCGCCTGAGAATACGCAGGAGCCTGCTATGTTTATGGAGTCCAGCCCCACGCAGATACGCTTAGCACCGTCGAAGAATCTGCGGTAGTTCTGCCTTCTCAGATACCTCCTATCATCCCTATCCCTCTCCCTAACAACGCGGGGTCGAGGAAGGGTTATGACCTCTATGCCGAGAGGGGTGAGCATCCGGGAGAGCTTCTTCCCAACCACCTCGTCGAGAACCACTACGTAATCGGCGTTGAGAGCCCTAGCAATCTCGCTCTTCAGCTCGAGCGCCTGGTACCCGTATACCCAGCCATCCGTGTTTACAACAACCACTCTCCCTAGGTGCGTCGCCTCCCTACCCAGCTCGACAAGCGCTCTTAACAGCTTGTAGGGGGCTACAGAGGGTGTTATGTAGCCAACAAGCCTGAAGTACTCACCCATGAGCTCCCTTAGCCATAGCACGGGCTTCTCTATCCTAGCCATAGCTACGAAGCTCGGTGGTGCGAGGTCGCACTGCCCAACATCGCCATCTATGACCACAGGTTCCATCCCGCGCGACAACGCCATGTTAGCGACCAGTGCCGTGAACGTAGACTTGCCGCTGTCTACGGGTCCTACGACAACTAACGTCACTCTATCCCTAGAGAGCACCTTCTCTACAACGCTCTCCCACTGGTCTATGACCTCCTCGCCCTTCTCAGGCTCCTCAACCGAGCCGCCCTCGCCAAGGACTATATCCATCTGCGAATCGCTTAACGCCTTCACTGCATAGCTGCGGAACCTGCTGATGACAACGGACTGGCCCTCGCCGAGCTCTATCCCCAGTATCCTCACCTTACCACGCCTTACAGCAATCCTCGCAGGTCCCATGACCCTCGCTATCCCACCGCTGCTAAGGGTTACGCTAGTCGAGAGGGACACTGCCATCCCCCGGGTCTTTTTCATAGCGTTCTGCCTAGAGCTATGTTAAGGGCCGCGATCTCATCATCTCTAAGCCCCCGGGGTGCTGCGCCAGGCCTAAGTCTGGAGCTTCCCCTCTCAGGAACGAGCTCAAGCTCTACATCGCTTGGCACAAGCTTAGCGATCCTATCGACTATCACCGCCTTGCTCTCATCAAAGGTGGATCTAGTGAAACCTATCCTAATGCTGCGCCTGCTGCTCTCTATGTTTTCAATAACCCAGAACAGTGTGTCGAGGAACATCGGCGTTGATGAGAACATCTTCGTTAGCAGCACGCGAGAGTCGCCCACAGCTGCCAAACCTATGGAGCGGCCTAGGTCTACACCCACAATGAGCGTGTTGAGCGGGGGGCGTAGGCCCCGTGCAAATACTAGTGCGCGGGCAACGGCCCGCTCAACGTCGTCCGCCCTTATCAGCGGGCCGCGAACCTCTATACCGTAGCTCTCGAGGTACTTAAGTCCCTCACTATCAGCCAGCACAACCCCGTGTATGGTACGCTGAGTCTCGTACACCCCCTTGTACTCTAAGCCAAGCTCCTCTAGCCTTCGCATTACACGCGTCATCACGCGGGGGTTGTATAACGCTAGGTACAGCATCCTTAGCTGCTCTAGCATCCCATAGCTTCTCAGGTCAGGAGGTATATATTTCATCACAGCGGGACCTCTCCTCAGATCCCGGATTCCACATCATCCCTTAGCGGACACTGCTTACAAGGGTATTAATCTGTGCTCTGAGCAGAGTGAGGGTAACGCTGTGCTAACGCGCTTCAGAGCAAGGTTCTCACGACTCGTAACGGGCCCCGCCAAGGCGCTTCTAAGGATAGGGGCCCCGCCGAACGCCATAACGCTAGCGAGCGTCATCTTCGCATCGCTGGCACTCGCAGCCGCGTACAGCGGTTTTGCATGGTTCGTACCGATGCTCCTAGCACTATCGGGCTACAGCGATGCTGTGGATGGCGCTGTTGCTAGGCTTAGCGGAAGGGTCTCTAGGTTTGGCGCATTCCTAGACTCCTTCTGCGACCGGGTCGCTGAGGCCCTCATGGTGGTAAGCCTGGTGCCCCTAGGCATGGACCCCCTGATCGCCTATACCCTAATCACGACCTCGATCTTGGTAAGCTATGCACGGGCGCGGGCAGAGGCGCTGGGTCTACGCTTGGAGGGTATTGGGCTCATTGAGAGGGCTGAAAGACTCAT
>Ga0180301_10001489_pt1 | contig 18522 bp, 15 predicted proteins | sample GuaBasSediGuay16_FD_121797 | JGI IMG/M metagenome (GOLD analysis project Ga0180301, IMG submission 121797) | Subseafloor sediment microbial communities from Guaymas Basin, Gulf of California, Mexico - Guay16, Core 4569-2, 12-15 cm | ecosystem: Environmental > Aquatic > Marine > Hydrothermal... | reverse complement strand
CCATAATTTCCCTGAATTACAACTAAAATACGCATATTCTTGCTAACTATCCCTCCTTCCTATGGGGGAAAGCTCAGGCGCTCTTTTAAATCAATTTCTGGTAGCAAGGCATATCTTAACCAGCATAAGCATTATGGGAACCTCAGTTAAAACTCCTGCCACTGTAGCTAAGGATGAGCCTGAGGCAAGACCGAAAAGCATAGTGGAGGTGGCAATTGCCACCTCAAAATGGTTGGAGGCACCAATCATTGCTGCGGGGCAGCATTTTCATAAACAAGGCCTAAAAGCTTTGCCAGGAAGTAACCCATGACAAAGATAAAGCATATTGAGGAGATGGACCGGATAGAAGAATTGATATCCACATTACTTCCTCCTTTATATTTTAATGGTCAAATATGCAAGTATTGGGCAGAAAAATTTAACTCAAGATAGCAGCTTTTTCTCTTGCTATCCTCTTTACAGAAGAGAGAGCGAGATCAAGTATTTTATATACATTTTCATCTTGGACTTTGTAATAAACACTTACTCCTTCCTTTCGGGAAGAAAGGATGCCTACTCTTTTTAATGCAGCAAGATGACGGGAGACATTGGACTGCTCTTCCTTTAGATAAGGTACAATTTCACATACACACCTTTCGCCTCCTTTGAGGTACTGCACAATTTTTATCCTTGTAGGATGAGAGAGTGCCTTGAAATACTCTGCCTCAGCTTCGTAAACTTTTTCATCCACTATATTCTCTCCTTTTTATGATTAAATGTTCATATAGTATTAAACAAAATTGTCCCTCTGTCAAGGGTGGGAGTGTAGCCTTCTACTTTCCCGTTGAAACTTTGGTTGCTTTTTTTTGCAAAATGGGCTAATCTATTAAAAACAAGAAAAAAAGGAGGGTGATAAGATGTGTCTGTCTACGGTTTATGTTGAGAAGAAAGGTAAAAGAACAGTGGTGATGGAGGAGGCTGCTCAAATGAGGGTGAAAGATGATTGGATTGAGATCTCGCAGCTTTTAGGCGAAACCAAAAGGTTGGAGGGATATCAAATAGAAGCGATAGATTTTTTGAATCATTTTGTTGTTTTAAAGTTAAGGGAAGCTGGAAAATGAAAAGAGATGTAGAGAAAGGGTCACGGCTATAGCTAAAACTCATCTTGTGCCTCCCTTCTTCTCGACACAATCCTTCAACGCTATACCTCTTTCCTTATCAAGGTTGATTAAGCAGCGAAAGAGCAAACATAGTTCCATAAGCTCTGAGACATTTCAGATAAGAGCTGAGAATCATTTTATTTCGGGCTTGCTATTTATTTTATAATGTGGTATCCTTAAGAGCGCATTAAAATAAAAAGAAAAGGAGGAGGAGATGGCGTATGAGGAGGATGAGGTTAGATTTCCCGCTTCAACTTACCGAAGGTGGGTAGGGGTGGGGGTGATAGGGATTATTCTGCTTACCGTCTTAATTTCTGCCCTATATTCGGTTGAGCCGGATGAAGAAGGGGTAGTGAAGAGATTTGGCAAGTATGTCAGAACTACACAACCAGGGCTACACGCTAAACTACCTTTCGTGGAGACGGTGGACAAGGTGAAGGTGAAGCACATCTTTAAGGAGGAGTTCGGATTCCGCACTTTGCGAGCCGGTATAAAGACTATCTATGCTCCGGGAAACTTCAGCGGTGAATCATTGATGTTGACCGGGGACCTGAATGTTGCCGTGGTGGAGTGGATTGTCCAATATAAAATCAAGAATCCGCTTAACTACTTGTTCAAGGTGAGAGACCCTCGCAGTACGATTAGAGCTCTTTCCGAGGCAGTTATGCGGCAGGTGGTGGGTGACAGGAGCGTCGATGAGGTTCTGACGGTGGGGCGGATAGAGGTGGGACAGGAGGCCCAGAAGGAACTTCAAAAGATTTTGGATGCTTACGAGACAGGGGTTCAGATAGTGATGATCAAACTGAAAGATGTGAATCCTCCTGATCCGGTAAAGCCCTCTTTCAACGAGGTCAATGAGGCAAAACAGGAAAAGGAGAGGATGATTAACGAGGCCTGGCAGGCTTACAACAAGGTCATTCCTAAGGCCAAAGGAGAGGCAAAGAAGACGATCAGCACAGCTGAGGGATATGCCGTGGATAGAGTTAACAAGGCCATGGGCGAGGCTAACAGGTTCGTGGCTATCTGGGAAGAATACAGGAAGGCTGAGGATGTAACCAGGAGAAGGTTATATCTGGAGACCTTGAGCGATATCTTACCCAGGATAGGCGAAAAATACATTATTGATTCGGGGGGGACAGGGATATTACCCCTTCTACCCCTCGGTGGGGGAGGAGGAGAAAAGTGAGAATACAAAAGTGGATTCCCATAATAGTTGTGATTATCATTGGTTTAATCGTCCTAAGCAGCGTTCTTTACACAGTGGACCAAACTCAACAAGTTATCGTCACTCAATTTGGCAAGCCCATAGGTAAACCTATAACTGAGCCTGGCTTATACTTCAAAAAGCCCTTCATTCAGAAGGTAAACTATTTTGACAAGCGTCTTCTGGAGTGGGATGGTAGCCCTACTCAAATTCCCACCAAGGAAAAGAAATATATCTGGGTTGATACGACAGCTCGTTGGAAAATTGTCGATGCCCTTAAGTTCCTGCAAACGGTGGGAAACGAGAGGACGGCTCTTGGTCGATTAGATGATATCATCGATTCAGCCACCAGAAATCAGATCACAGTTCATCTTCTTTATGAAATGATAAGAAACTCAAACAGGGAGTTTGCGCAGGTGGAGTTGGGAGTACAGGCCGCGGAGGAAATGGGGGAGGTAAAATATGGTCGAGAGGTGATAACCCGGGGAATTTTAAATGAAGCCTCCCGGGTTGTAGCTCAATATGGAATGGAACTGGTCGACGTACGAATTAAAAGGGTCAATTATGTCGAGGACGTGAGAAGGAAGGTCTACGATAGGATGATCTCCGAGCGAAAAAGAGTGGCAGAAGAGTACCGCTCCGAGGGCCAGGGCAAGAAAGCTGAGATAGAGGGAATGATGGAGAAAGAGCTGAAGAGAATTACCTCAGAAGCTTACCGACGGGCCCAGGAGATTATGGGTCAGGCAGATGCCAAGGCTACTAAAATTTACGCTCAGGCTTACAATAAAGGTCCTGAATTCTACTCCTTCTTGAGGACATTGGAGGCTTACAAGCATACCCTGGATAAGGAAACACATCTCTATCTGACCTCTGATAGCGATTTTTATAAGTACTTGAAAACTCTTTCGCCTTAACTTGCACGGAAGCTGCTTGAAAGAGGATAAAAGGTAGGTTATCAAATGAAGGAGGCCTAAGTTCACCTAATGTGAGGAGGGTAAAAATGCGGAAGGTAAAGGTAAATTACACAGATTATCTAAAAGAGACACTGCAGGCTATGAGCAATACGGGACTTCTCCTCACCTCGGCTGATAAAAAGGGAAAGATGAATGTTATGACCATTGGCTGGGGAACAGTGGGCATAATATGGGGAATGCCTATGTTCTTAGTGCTGGTTCGTCCGTCGAGATTCACCTATGGTCTCATCGAGGAGACAGGAGAATTTACGGTGAACGTCCCTCCGAGAAAGCTCAACGAGATAACCTTCTTCTGTGGAAACGTCTCAGGAAGAGACCATGATAAATTCAAGGAAAAAGGCCTTACTCCTATAGCGGGAGAAAATGTAATATCTCCCATAATTGAGGAATGTGTTGTACACTACGAGTGCAAGGTCCTCCACAAAAACGATATTATCCCGGCAAGGGTTCCTGAAGAGGCGATCTCTAAGTTTTATCCTCAGGGGGACTACCACAGGATATTCTTTGGCAGAATCATCTCGGTATTTGCCAACAGGGAGGTCAAAATAGATTAAAACTTTAAAGAAAATCTCTCAATAAAATACCCTTCACTCTTCACCCTTCACTCTTCACTCAAAAAAGGAGAGGGGGTTGACTTAAATTTAAAGTTAATTATAATAGCATCTAAAATTTAGAAGATGGCTTGGATCCTTAGGGTTATGAATGCTTTATAGCCCTGTGTAGGAGAGGAGTTGACAAAATTAAAATAGATGATATACTAACACAAAATTAGGAGGAAAACGCCAACAAGGAGAAAAAGATGGGAAGGTATGTTTATTTTTTTGCGAAGGGTAAAGCAGACGGTTCAGCAAAGATGAGGGACCTGTTAGGAGGCAAAGGAGCTAATCTTGCAGAAATGGCCAATTTAGGTATTTCCGTCCCTCCTGGTTTTACCATTACCACAGAGGTATGTACATACTATATAGAAAAAGGTAAATATCCCGAGGGCTTGGAAGAGGAGATAAAGAAAAATCTGAAAAGATTGGAAGAGGAAACAGGAAAGAAGTTTGGAGATGCCGATAATCCTCTTCTCGTTTCCGTCCGCTCGGGAGCAAGAATATCTATGCCTGGAATGATGGACACCGTCCTCAACTTGGGCTTGAATGATACTACGGTAAACGGTCTGATCAAACAAACGGGAAATGAGCGTTTTGCCTATGACGCCTATCGTAGGCTCATTCAGATGTTCGGAAACGTGGTCATGGGAATAGAAGGAGAAAAATTTGAGGAGTTGATAGAGAGGGAGAAAGAGGCCAAGAACGTCAAGAACGACATCGACTTAACTGCGGAAGATCTGAAGAAATTGGTCCAGTCCTTCAAAGAGGTAGTAAAGAAGGAGAAGAAAGAGGAGTTTCCCCAGGATGTCTTTAAACAGTTAAGAATGGCAATTAATGCAGTTTTTGCCTCCTGGAATAACAGGAGAGCCATTAATTATCGTAAAATCCACAAGATTCCTGACGACTGGGGAACAGCGGTCAATGTCCAGGCTATGGTATTTGGCAATATGGGAAATGATTCCGGTACAGGGGTTGGATTTACGCGAAATCCTGCCACCGGAGAAAAGAAGATTTATGGAGAGTATTTAGTCAACGCTCAAGGTGAGGATGTAGTAGCGGGAATAAGGACTCCTCAGCCCCTTTCCCAGCTAAAAGAGGATATGCCCAAGGTCTATCAAGAACTACTGGAGGTTACTCAAAGGTTGGAGAAGCACTACAGGGATGTCCAGGATTTCGAGTTCACCATAGAAAAGGGTAGGCTCTACCTCCTTCAGACCAGAACCGGCAAACGTACCGCTCAAGCAGCGGTAAAAATAGCTTGCGATATGGTTAAAGAGGGACTGATCACCAAGGAAGAAGCTTTAATGCGCGTAGAGCCCGGACAGCTGAACCAATTGCTCCATCGCCGTATTGACCCTGAGGCAAAGGTTAACATACTGGCAAAAGGTTTGCCCGCTTCTCCTGGAGCAGCCACTGGCAAGATAGTTTTCAGCGCAGATAGGGCAGTAGAACTGGCTAAGGATGGAGAGAAGGTAATCTTGGTGCGTCGAGAGACCTCTCCGGAAGATATACATGGAATGGCAGTCGCTCAGGGCATTCTCACTGCCCGAGGAGGAATGACCTCACACGCAGCTGTAGTAGCCAGAGGTATGGGTAAATGTTGTGTGGCTGGATGTGAGGCTATCAGGGTGGAGGAAAAGGAGAGGAAATTTACCGTAAATGGTCGCGTCTTCAAGGAAGGCGATTTCATCACCCTGGACGGTAGCACGGGAAGGGTAATAGAGGGGAAAGTGCCTATGCTCGAGCCCAAACTAAGCGGCGATTTCGAGATGCTTATGAGGTGGGCGGATGAGGTGAGAACTCTCGGGGTAAGAGCTAATGCGGATACTCCTAAGGATGCAAGAATGGCCCGTCAGATGGGAGCTGAGGGAATTGGGCTATGCCGGACTGAGCATATGTTCTTTGGTGAGGACAGACTTCCCTTTGTCCAGAAGATGATTATGGCCAAGAACAAGGAAGAAAGAGAAGAAGCTCTTGAAAAATTGGAACCCATGCAAAGAGGAGACTTTAAGGAGATTTTAAGGGAGATGGAAGGTTTGCCAGTTATCATTCGTCTGCTTGATCCACCTCTTCATGAGTTCTTGCCGAATTATGAGAACCTGCTGGTGGAGATCAACACACTTCGTCTGATGAAAAAAGGAGATGAAAAAGAGATCGCTGAAAAAGAGAGGATTCTGGAAAGGGTTTTAGCTTTGCGTGAGATGAACCCCATGCTGGGACACAGAGGTTGCAGGCTGGGGATTACCTTTCCAGAAGTCTATAATATGCAGGCAAAAGCAGTATTTGAGGCAGCAGCAGAACTGGTCCAAGAGGGTATTAAGGTCTACCCGGAAATTATGATCCCCTTAGTTGCTACCCAAAGAGAGCTGTCCATTCTGCGAGAGGAAATTGAGGGGATAGCTCAGAAGGTGATGGAGGAAAAGAAAGTCAAATTTGAGTATAAGATAGGCACGATGATAGAGCTTCCTCGTGCCGCTTTGTGCGCTGATAAAATTGCCGAAGTTGCTGACTTCTTCTCCTTCGGGACAAATGACTTAACGCAGACCACCTTTGGTTTCAGTCGGGATGATGCGGAGGGCAAGTTCATTCCTTTATACCTTGAGAGGAAAATCTTAAAGGATGATCCTTTTCAGGTGCTGGACCAGGAAGGAGTAGGAGAGCTGGTACGAATAGGAACGGAAAGGGGGCGCAAAGCTAACAAGGACTTAGAGATAGGCATATGTGGAGAACATGGAGGAGAGCCTTCCTCGGTTAAGTTCTGTCACCGCGTGAAGATGAACTATGTAAGTTGCTCTCCTTATAGAGTTCCCATTGCTCGTCTTGCAGCAGCTCAGGCAAGGTTGGAGGAGAAAAAGGAGCAAGGTTAATTTCCCCAGAAAGAATGGAGGAAGAGAAGAATGGAAAAAAGCGTGATTATGCAAGGAATAGCTGTAATTGCAGCAGTGGTAGGAGGAGGAGGACTTTTGATGTGGTTGAGCTTTCGGATAAAAAGATTAAAGGCAATTCCCTTTGTTGTAGGACTTCTACTTTTGATATGGGGAGCTTACTTGATATTTGATTTTCTCACCGTCTGTTTATCGTAAATTCCGAGATACCATTGGGGAGGTGCCAGAGTGGCCAAATGGGGCGGGCTGTAAACCCGTTGGCGTTTGCCTACGGTGGTTCGAATCCATCCCTCCCCACCTTGCCCATGTAGCTCAGAGGGAAGAGCGCATCCTTGGTAAGGATGAGGTCACCGGTTCAAGTCCGGTCATGGGCTCTTTTTTCACTGAGGTTACTAACCTCAGTGGATAAGCTGAATTAAGAAAAAAGGAGAGAAAAGATGGCACGGGAAAAATTTGTTCGAACCAAGCCTCATGTCAATATTGGAACCATCGGTCACGTTGACCATGGCAAGACTACCCTTACGGCGGCTATCACCCAGATCCTGGCCAAGAAAGGATTAGCTGAGGCTAAGTCAGTGGATGAAATAGACAATGCTCCGGAGGAGAAAGAAAGAGGACTGACCATTGCTATTTACCATGCTGAGTACGAGACGGAGAAAAGGCACTATGCTCACATAGATTGTCCAGGCCATGCCGATTATATCAAGAATATGATTACAGGAGCAGCACAGATGGACGGGGCTATCCTGGTCGTATCCGCTGCTGATGGAGCTATGCCCCAAACCAGAGAACACATTCTGCTTGCTCGTCAGGTAAACGTCCCGGCTATGGTCGTCTTCTTGAACAAGGTGGATCAGGTGGAAGATAAAGAGCTCTTAGAGCTGGTGGAACTGGAGATAAGAGAGCTTCTATCAAAGTATGAGTTTCCGGGAGATGAGATACCCATAATCTCTGGCTCAGCTTTAGAGGCCTTAAATTGTGCATGCGGGAAAGAGGATTGTCCAAAGTGTTCTCCTGTGCTTAAGCTATTAAAAGCAGTCGATGAATATATCCCTCTTCCCGAAAGGGATATCAACAAACCTTTCCTGTTGGCCATAGAGGATGTTTTCTCTATTACAGGTAGAGGAACGGTAGCCACAGGAAGAGTGGAGAGGGGAAAGTTGAAATTGGGGGATCCGATAGAGATAGTGGGAATGTCTAAGGAAATTAAAAAGACAGTGGCTACGGGCATTGAGATGTTCAGAAAGACTTTGGATGAAGCTCAAGCGGGCGATAACATTGGAGTGCTTCTGCGCGGTATCGAAAAGGATGAGGTAGAAAGAGGACAGGTTCTTGCTGCTCCAGGTAGCATTACCCCTCATACAAAATTTGAGGCGGAGACGTATATTTTGACCAAGGAGGAAGGTGGACGACATACCCCATTCTTTGAGGGATATCGACCTCAGTTCTATTTCAGAACTACTGATGTGACAGGGGAGGTTAGCCTGCCAGAGGGAGTGGAAATGGTAATGCCGGGAGACAATCTCAGGTTAACGGTTAAACTCATCACCCCTGTGGCTATGGAGCAAGGGTTAAGATTTGCCATAAGAGAGGGAGGTCACACGGTAGGGGCCGGAGTAGTGAGTAAGATAATTGAGTAGGAGGAAAAGCTTTGAGGGAACTGGTCACTCTTATCTGTACAAAATGCAAGAGAAGAAACTACGTTACCACCAGGAGTAAGAGAGGTTCTGCTTTAGCTCTTAAGAAGTTTTGCAGATTTTGTCGCGCTCACACTCTTCACAAGGAAAAATAGGTCCGTAGCTCAATTGGTTAGAGCACCGGACTCCAAATCCGGAGGTCGCAGGTTCGAATCCTGCCGGGCCTGCCCAAAAAATAAAGAAAACATACCTCAAATAAATGCCACAGGTCCATCTGGTGGCAGGGTCCGGAAAATCTTAAAGAAACTTTTCTGGACCATCATCAAAAAGAGGGGGGATATTCCCCCCTCAAGTATCTTGTCAGGAAGCAGTTGATGGCTAATAATAAGATAAGAACTTTTTTGCAAGCGGTACGAGTGGAGATGAAAAAGACCAGCTGGCCAAGTCGGTCTGAGATCATGAAGTCTACCATTGTGGTAATCATTACTATTCTCCTGTTTGCCTTAATTATAGGGGGAATAGATGTTGGATTTTTTCATCTTTTAAGGATTCTCTTAGGATGACGTTAATTATGGCTAAGAAATGGTACGCCCTTCATACGTATGTTGGACAAGAAGACAAGGTTATGGCTAACCTCAAGCAAAGGATTGAGTTTTTTGGGTTAAAGGATAAGATTTCTCGAATTCTTGTTCCCAAGGAGAAGGTAGCTGAGATCAAGGACGGAAAAAGGAGAATATACAGGAGGAAATTTTTCCCTGGCTACATATTAATTAAGGCGGAGCTGACCGATGAGACTAAATACATAATCAGCAGTACTCCCGGAGTGAACGGATTTGTGGGTCCGAGGAATCAGCCCACTCCCTTAGATGAGAAGGAGATAAAGAACATAGAGGAAAGAATAGGACTTTTTGAGAAAAAGCCAAAACCCGGAATTATCTTTGAAGTGGGAGAAAACATTCGCATTGTACAAGGACCTTTTGCCAACTTTCAGGGAGAGGTAATAGAGATCAATCCTCATCAGCAGAGACTAAAGGTGCTGGTCTCTATATTTGGAAGGGAAACTCCGGTAGAAATAGAATATACAAGCGTGGAGAAACTCTAATGGCTAAAAAACCGATAAAAGCCCAAGTTAAACTTCAAATACCGGCAGGAAAGGCAAATCCTGCTCCTCCGGTCGGACCGGCGTTGGGTCAACATGGGGTAAACATAGTGGAGTTCTGTAAGGCCTTTAATGAAAGGACAAAAAACCAGGGAGATGTCTTAATACCAGTGCTCATAACTATCTATAAGGATAGATCCTTCGACTTCGAGCTGAAAACACCTCCTGCTGCCTCTCTTCTTAAGAAAGCGGCAGGTATTGAGAAAGGTTCAGGAGAGCCTAACAAAAGGAAAGTGGGAAAGGTTAGCAGAAAGGATCTGGAAAGGATAGCCAGGATCAAGATGAAGGATTTAAACGCTTACGATATAGACAAGGCGGTGAAGATCATCGAGGGCACAGCCAAAAACATGGGACTGGAAATAGAGGAGTGACTTTATGGCGAAGAGAAGTAAAAGATATCTTTCGCTCAGGGAAAAGATAGATAAAAAGAAGGAGTACGATCCATTAGAGGCGATAAAGTTGGTAAAGCAGACCTCCAACTGTAACTTTGAGGAATCTGTAGAGGTGGCTATCTCCTTGAACATAAAGCCAAAGGAAAGGGGAGAGCGCGTAAGGGGAACAGTGGTACTTCCTCGAGGATCAGGAAAGAAGGTGAGAGTGGTGGTCTTTGCCGAGGGTGAGAAGGCTGAGGAAGCAAAGAAGAGGGGAGCAGATTATGTGGGGGGAGAGGAGCTGATAAAGAAAATTGAGAAGGGATGGTTGGATTTCGATGCGACGGTCTCAACTCCTCAGATGATGAGAATGGTAGCCAGGTTAGGTCGAATCCTCGGTCCAAGGCGTCTGATGCCCTCTCCAAAGGTAGGTACGGTAAGTGAGGATCCTGCACAGGTAGTAGAGGAGCTGAAAAAAGGCAAGATCGAGTTTAGAAATGATGCTACTGGGGTAATACATACCATAATAGGAAAGGTCTCTTTTAAGGAGGAAGACCTGCTGGAAAACCTTAAGGCTTTGCTGAGCTCTATACTTAGGGAAAAGCCATCGACAGTGAAGGGAGCATATATCCGGGGAATATCTCTTTGCTCGACCATGGGTCCAGGAGTGAGGATCAATCCACAAAAGGCATTGGGGATATTATAAATGAAACTGAAACTAAAAGAGAAAATTGAGCAGGTAGAGAGATTAAGGGAGAATTTGGAGAAAAGCGAGGCATCTTTTATCGTAAACTACCGTGGATTGAAGACTACAGAATTTACCGAACTCCGTAAGAAGCTAAGGGATGCCGGATCATTCTTTCGAGTGGTGAAAAACAGTTTAGCTTCCAGATCCGTAGAGGGAACGAACCTGAAGGAACTGAGGGAATTTTTCTGTGGACCTACAGGAATCATCTTCGTCGAAGATGATCCAGCAACTTCAGCTAAGATACTCAAGGAATTTATCCAGGATCATCCTTACCTTGTCCTGAAGGGAGGAGTTTTAGACGGGCAAATATTGAAAGAAGATGAGGTGAAGGCCTTAGGAGATCTACCTGGACGAAATGAACTTTTAGCAAAACTTCTGTTGACTATGCAGTCTCCCTTAAGGGAGCTGTTAGGTGTCTTGAGTGCTCCATTAAGGGATTTAGTCCTCGTGTTGAGGGCGATTTTAATAAAGGAAGGAGGCTTATCCATGGCGAAGACATCAGCTGAGGCGTTGGAGAAAAAGAACGAAGCAAAGGGTGGAGGAGAGACGAGCAAGAGGGAGGAGATCATAAAGGCAATTGAGGGAATGAATGTGCTGGAACTGTCCAAATTGGTGAAGGAGCTTGAAGAGAGGTTTGGCGTACAGGCTGTTTCTCCTGTGGCTGTCTCTCAGGCTCCAGCTGCGGCTGAGAAGGAAAAAAAGGAAGAGAAGACTGAATTTAATGTGATATTGGCGGAGGTGGGTAGCAAGAAGATACAGGTGATCAAGGAGGTGCGAAAATTTGTCTCCCTGGGATTGAAAGAAGCGAAGGAGCTGGTAGAATCAGCTCCCAAGACGATCAAGGAAGGAGCGAGCAAGGAGGAGGCTCTCAAGATAAAGGAGGCACTGGAAGCGGTAGGAGCCAAGGTGGAGCTAAAATAAGCTATGTCAAAGATAATTAGGATGATAAAACAAAGAGGGGAGCTTAGTCTATGCGTGTAATGGAGGGAAAAGTAATAGATTTTACAAAATCTAAGCCTATAATAGAGGTTCCTGATCTTTTAGAGATGCAGAGGACCTCCTTTGAGGCCTTTTTGCAGAAGGATATCCCTCCAGAAAAGAGAAAAAACGAGGGGTTACAAGGGGTATTTAAGAGCATTTTCCCGGTGGAAAGTTATAACGGAAAATTGGTCTTAGACTTTGTGGAGTATCGTTTTGGCGAACCAAGGTATGATATGGAAACCTGCAAGGAGGAGGAGCTCACTTATTCTCTTCCGCTATATAGCAAGTTTCGTCTGGAAAAAAAGGAGACAGGTGAGGTTGCCGAACAGGAAGTTTACTTAGGAGACCTGCCCTTAATGACTCCCCGGGCGAGCTTCATCATCAACGGAGCGGAGAGGATAATAGTTTCTCAACTGCAGCGTTCTCCAGGTGTTTTCTTTGAGGAAGATACCTCCTCTTCCGAAGGTAAGGTGCTTTATGTAGCCCGAATCATCCCTGAGAGAGGAAACTGGCTGGACTTCGAGATCAAGGACGGCCTCTTATATATGCGCATTAACAGGGGAAGAAGGTTTCCCGCTGCTCTGTTTTTGAAAGCTCTGGGAGCTAATCTGGAGCAGATCTCTGAACAGTTTTCCGAGCCATCTGACAGAAGGATTATCGAGGAGAGCTTTCAGAAGAACAACTGTTCTCGCGAGGAAGCTCTCTTAAAAATCTACCAGCTGCTCAGGCCAGGCCGTCCTCTTGTCCTCGAGTCGGCTAAGGAGTTCTTTGAGAGATCCTTTTTAGATCCTAAGATATACGACCTCGGCAGGATAGGAAGGTTTCAAATTAATAAAGAGCTGAATCTGAATACAAATTGGGAAACCAGAATTCTTCGATTAGAGGACATCATAGGGGTTTTAAAGTATATGCTTAGGTTGAACAGAGAGGAGGGAAGAGAGCCGAAAAGTCCAGATCATCTTTCCTGCAAAAGAGTAAGAAGGGTAGGAGATTTGTTGGCTGAGCAGTTCCATATTGCACTGACTTATCTGATAAGGTTGGTTCAGCAGCGAATGAGTATTCAAGATCCAGAGACCATTACTCCTAAATCCCTCATTAACATTAGACCAATAAAGGAGAGCATAGATGCTTTCTTCAATACGGGCTCTCTTTCTCAGTATCTTGATCAAACCAATCCTTTAGCTGAGTTGACCCATAAGCGAAGATTGTCTGCTCTTGGTCCAGGAGGACTAACTCGAGTGCAAGCCAAGGAAGAGGTAAGGGATGTGCATTACACTCATTATGGACGCATCTGTCCCATAGAAACCCCAGAGGGACAGAATATAGGTTTGATCACCTCTTTGGCCACCTATGCCAGGATAAATGAATTAGGTCTTTTAGAGACCCCTTATAGAAGGGTAAAAGGAGGCAAGGTTACCAAGGAGATCGTCTACCTTGATCCTCGCGAAGAGGATAATTACTACATTGCCAGTACCGATGCTATAGATGAAAACGAAAACTTTGTCAAATCAGAGGTAATAGCCAGATACAGAGGAGACATAGTGCTCGTACCTCCAGAAAAGATAGATTATATAGATATATCTCCGAAGCAAATGGTAAGCGTTAGTACCTCCTTGATTCCCTTCTTGGAACATGATGATGCTAACCGAGCTTTGATGGGGTCAAATATGCAACGTCAAGCAGTTCCCTTAGAGAATCCAGAATTGGCCCTTGTTCAGACGGGAATGGAGGGAAAGGTAGCCGAGGATTCCATGGCCGGGATAAGGGCCAAACGCGCCGGAAAGGTCATCTCTGTAGATGCTGCCCAAATAAAGATAAAGACCCCCGAGGGGACAGATACTTATTCTTTAAGAAAATTTGAACGCTCTAATCAAAAAACCTGCATAAACCAGAGACCCTTAGTTGTGAAGGGACAGACAGTGAAGAAGGGAGAGTTCATAGCCGATGGTCCTTCCATCCATAAAGGAAGATTAGCTTTGGGAAGAAACGTCCTGGTGGCCTTCGTACCCTGGGAAGGATATAATTTCGAAGATGCAATCCTGATCAGTGAAAAATTGCTCAAAGAGGATATTTTCACCTCCATCCACATTGAGGAATTTCAGGTGGAAGCAAAAGAGCTCAGGTCAGGAGTGGAGGAGATAACCGCTGATATTCCCAATGTGGACGAGGCATCCTTAAGGAATTTGGATAAGGAAGGTATCATCAGAATAGGAGCAGAGGTAAAGTCAGGGGATATCCTTGTAGGCAAGGTAACTCCTCAGGTGGAGGTAAAGCTTACTCCTGAGGAAAGGCTTCTTAGAAGTATCTTTGGAGAGAAGGCGCGAAAGGTAAAGGATAACTCCCTGAGGGTCCCCCATGGCATCGAGGGCAAGGTGATAAAGGTCAAGGTCTTTACCCAGGAGAAGGATAACCTACCTCTCGATGTAAGAAAGAGGGTGAAGGTGTGGGTAGCCATCCGTCGCAAGATCAGAGTGGGGGACAAGATGTGTGGCCGGCACGGAAATAAGGGAGTCGTGTCCAGGATCCTTCCCGAAGAGGATATGCCTTATCTTCCTGATGGAACTCCTGTAGAGGTGGTGCTGAATCCCTTAGGAGTACCTTCACGGATGAATGTAGGCCAAGTACTGGAGACCCATTTAGGGTGGGTGGCAAAAGCCCTGGGTGTTCATGTGATATGTCCTGTATTCGAGGGACCCAAGGAGGAGCAGATAAGACAGCTATTAAAGAAGGCATCTCTTCCTGAATCGGGTAAGATCACCCTTTATGATGGGCGAACAGGAGAGCCTTTTGATCAGCCCGTTGCGGTAGGGTATATGTATATGATGAAGTTAATTCATCTGGCCGAGGAAAAGATACATGCCCGTTCTACAGGACCATATGCCTTGATCACTCAGCAACCTCTGGGCGGTAGATCCAGACAAGGAGGGCAACGATTCGGTGAAATGGAGGTATGGGCCTTAGAGGGATATGGAGCAGCATATACTCTCCAGGAGATGCTTACGGACAAGTCTGATGATCTTCAGGGAAGAACTAATTTATATGAGTGGATAATAAAGGGAGAGAATTTATTAGAAGCACAAACTCCTGAGTCTTTCAAAGTCTTAGTAAAGGAGCTGCAGGCCTTGGGACTGACCTTAGAGTTCTGGAAGAACGGAAAGAAGCTCTCTATAGAGGATATGGAAAGAGAAGATGAGTAGGAGGTGAGAAAAGTTGTGGAAGATGAATGATGTCGATAAAATTAAGATAAGATTAGCTTCTCCTGAGGAAATAAGAAAATGGTCTCACGGAGAAGTGAAGAAAACTGATACCATAAATTATCGCACGTTCAGGCCGGAAAGAGGAGGACTATTTTGTGAGCAAATCTTTGGTCCGACGAAGAGCTACGAGTGCTACTGCGGTAAGTATAGAAAGATGAAGTACAAAGGTGTTGTCTGTGAACGTTGTGGAGTAGAGGTTACTTCTTCCAAGGTTCGTCGGGAAAGGATGGGGCATATCGAGCTGGCTACGCCAGTTGCTCATATCTGGTATACCAAAAAGCACCTACCTCTTTTGTTAGGCCTTAAAAGAAGTGATGTGGAAAGAGTGATTTACTTTATAAACTATATAGTGATCGATCCAGGAAAGACTCCTCTAAAGAAACTTCAGCTTCTTGATGAAGATGAGTATCAAAGATGTAAGGAACTATACGGTGAAGACGCCTTTCAGGCAGAAATGGGCGCAGAAGCGATCCTTAAAATCCTAAAAGAGATGAAGATTGAGAAATTGAAGGAGAGATTAGAAGAAGAGCTCCTTCAGGAAAGGACCAAAGGGAAAAGGCTCAAGTTGATTAAACGGTTAGAGGTGGTGGACAGTTTTCTTCGCTCAGGAAACAAGCCAGAATGGATGATTCTGGAGGTTTTGCCTGTTATTCCTCCAGACTTTAGACCTATGGTACAGCTGGAAAGTGGCATCTTTGCCAATTCGGACCTGAATGACCTGTATCGGCGCATTATCAATCGGAACAATCGCCTCAAGTATCTGTTGGAGATAGGAGCTCCTCAGATAATCATCCGAAACGAAAAGAAGATGCTTCAACAAGCAGTAGATGCGCTTTTCGAAAATGAAAAAGTTCCTCAGCCTCTGTTGGGAGCAGGGGGAAGACCACTGAAGTCCTTAAGCGAGATACTTAAAGGGAAAGAGGGAAGATTTCGACAGAACCTTCTGGGCAAAAGAGTTGATTATTCAGGTAGAGCAGTGATCGTACCCGGTCCTGAGCTGAAGATGTATGAATGCGGTCTTCCAGAAAAGATGGCTCTGGAACTTTTCCGACCGTTTGTCATAGGAGAGCTTTTACGTGAGGGCAAAGCGGAGACCATCAAAAGGGCAAATGACCTGATAGAGAGGGCTCATCCCTGCGTATGGGAAACTCTGGAAAGGGTGGTCAAGGACCATCCCGTGCTCTTAAATCGGGCTCCTACTCTGCATCGGCTGGGAATTCAGGCCTTTCAACCGGTTTTAATTGAAGGAAACGCCATTCAACTTCATCCTTTGGTCTGTACCGCCTTTAATGCTGATTTTGACGGAGATCAAATGGCTGTGCATGTTCCTCTTTCTTACGAAGCACAGCTGGAAGCACGGATCTTGATGCTATCCACTAACAATCTTCTTTCCCCTGCTAATGGGGATCCCATAGTTGTGCCCACTCGAGATATCGTCCTTGGTTGTTATTATCTCACCATGGAAGGAGGAGACGGGGGAAAGGAAAGGGCCTTCTGTGGTCCGGAGGAGGTAATCCTCGCTTACGAGTTAGGAAAGATAGACCTTCATCAGAGGATAAAGCTGCTCCTGAAAGGAAAATGGATTCAGACCACACCGGGAAGAGTGATCTTCAATGAGGTTCTTCCGGAGGGAATGGAGTTTGAGAATCGAGTGATAGACAAAGGGGCTTTATCTGAGATCGTAAGCAAGGTCTGGAAAAATTACGGAAATGCAGTTACGGTAGAGGTCTTAGACGAACTCAAAAAGCTGGGGTTTAAGTATGCCACAAAGTCGGGGTTGACCTTTGCCATATCCGATATGCCGGAGATACCCGAGAAGGAAAAATTGCTGAAAGAAGCAGAGGAAGAAGTTAGGGGATTTAACTTGCTGGCCGAGGATAGAACGATTGGCGAGGAGGAAAGGTATATCGATGTAATCGAGACGAGAATGAGGGTCATCGAACAGATAGGAGAAAAGGTGTCTCATTACCTCTCTTTGATTCCCTTTAATCCCCTTTATATGATGTGGAAATCGGGAGCGAGGGGAAGTGCGGATCAGTTGCGTCAGATAGTGGGAATAAGAGGGCTGATGGCAAGATCCATCAGGGAGACCTATCGTCGGGAGCTCTGGGACGAGGTGTTCAAAAGGGGATTGAACATTTCTCCTGAAGTAATCCGGCAGTACTTTTATCCTCTCTCAGGAGGTAGGTTGAAGGGGAGAATCGGAGAAGAACCTATCCGATCAAGTTTCAAGGAAGGTCTTACCACTCCGGAGTATTTTCTGTCCACCTCAGGAGGAAGAAAAGGACTGGTGGATACTGCTCTAAAGACAGCCTACGCGGGTTATCTTACTCGCAAGTTAATAGCAGTAGCTCAAAATGTAATCATCACGGAGAAAGATTGCGGGACCATAGATGGCATCGTTATGAAGCCTTTGATAAAGGAAGGAAAGGTAATAGAGTCGCTTAAAAGAAGAATACTGGGTAGGGTGACCGCTTCTCCGGTGGTAGATCCCTCTACAGGAGAGACGATCATAGGTGCTAATGAGGAGATTACGGAGGAGATAGCGGATAGAATAGAACAAGCGGGAGTGCAGGAGGTAATAGTTCGTTCCCCCTTAACCTGTCAGGCTAAGTGGGGAGTATGTCAGAGATGTTATGGGTGGGATCTCGCTACTCACAAGCTGGTAAGCTTAGGAGAGGCGGTAGGAGTGATAGCAGCTCAGTCTATTGGGGAGCCAGGAACTCAGCTTACTCTGCGCACTTTCCACACTGGAGGAATATTTCATAAAGGAGGAGATGTCCCTCAGGGACTGCCTCAAATAACAGAACTCTTTGAACCTCGAAAACAGACTTTCTCTCAGAGGGGAATTATTCGACAGAGAAAAGGAGGAGAAGCCCTCATAAGCGAGATAGAAGGAAAGGTGAGTATAAAGAGAGAGGGAGGACGTTCTCTTGTAAAGATCACCGGAGATGGAAACAGGGAGGTAACCTACGAGATAGGAGGAGAAGTACTGGTTTCTGATGGGGAGATAATTGAGGCAGGAGAAAAGATAATCGAGGGCTCTATAAATCCTCGCTCTCTCTTGAGAATAAAGGGTGCAAGGGCGGCACAGGAATATCTGGTGAATCAGACCCGACAGGTTTATCTTTCTCAGGGGGTGAATATCAACGTTAAACATTTTGAGGTGATCGTGAGGCAGATGATGAGGAAGGTCGAAGTAGAGGATCCAGGAGATACTGATTATCTGCCAGGAGAGCAGATAGACAGGGCAGAATTTGAGGAAGTCAACAGGAAGGTCAAGGAAAAGGGCGGCAGACCGGCCATAGTCAGACCTGTCCTTTTATCCTTACCTAAGGCAGCACAGGAGGACAAGAGAAGCTTTTTATCTGCTGCCTCCTTTCAGAGAACAAAACAGGTTCTGACCGAGGCAGCTATCTCAGGACAGATAGATTACCTCAGAGATCTTAAGGGAAATATAATTATCGGAAAGTTAATTCCGGCAGGGACCGGATTCAGGTCGTTGAAGACAAATTCATAAAAATTAGAAGGATTGACACAGGAGTAAATTATGCCTACTATAAATCAGCTG
>Ga0180301_10001488_pt1 | contig 18533 bp, 21 predicted proteins | sample GuaBasSediGuay16_FD_121797 | JGI IMG/M metagenome (GOLD analysis project Ga0180301, IMG submission 121797) | Subseafloor sediment microbial communities from Guaymas Basin, Gulf of California, Mexico - Guay16, Core 4569-2, 12-15 cm | ecosystem: Environmental > Aquatic > Marine > Hydrothermal... | reverse complement strand
TTTGACCGTCTTGGTGGCACACTCTCAGGCTTTTTAGGCTTCAACGGGAAATGCGTGGAGGCTAAATCTACGGCTCCTAGGGGTGTCTAAAATGTAACAAAACAAATTTCGGAAGTACTGTATGAGCGATGAGGCTACATCTTCGGCCATTGTGCTCACCAATTATAAGGCAGAGATTTAATTTGTTGTTGCGCGCGGTTCAGTATCCTAAGCATCGCATTCCAATACCCCTTTCTGTTAATTTATGATATTCCTCTTTATCTCATCAATCTTCTTGACGAATCTATATAATGCCTTCAGAACCACTTTATCAATGGCACTATCCCACACCCCAGCCACGTCTTTTGTTATGGTCTTGGCGAAGGTATGCGATAAATACTGAACCTTGTCCCAGCTTTCGCTTCGGGGGTAGAGATGGTAGAAATACTCAATATGATTATTGTCGGCTGTCGCAAAACTAGTTTTGTTAGTAAGTTTTGTGGCTTCTAATACTCGTCGATCACTACTAGGGAGATCATATAGGCAGACAGCGCCGAGGAAAAAGAGAAACAGAAATAAAAGCAACTGGGAGATGAGCCCATTCTCACCCCACCAACAAAACACCAAAAACATGTGCGGTTCTTGTGCAGTTCGTGCGGTTTCCCAAAAACAAAAACAACGCAAGCGACACCAAACAGAAACGACACGGCAGTGTGCAGTTTCTGTGCAGTTTTTTCTCAAAAATCAGCAAAAATTGCAATATACAGTTTTTATGCAGTTTCTCGCGGGAGCCGTTAGATACTTCTCACCTCGTAGTGCGTTCCGTACATTCGGGAAAAACACATGTGTTCTGTGCCGCGCTGCGTTCTGCGCATTCGAGTTGTTCTCTGTCTTTGCTTCGGGGTAGGCTGATGGTGATTCCTCCACGGTTTCCTCTCTTTCTCCCTTCGGTGGCCCCATCACCGCCTCTATTATCCCTTCAGCTTCTCCTCTTGTTCCTAGTACTGGTCGGTGGCTTTTAGTTGTTTCTGTTTCTCTTTTTCCTCGGCGCTGTCTGCCTATATGATCTCCCTAGTAGTGATCGACGAGTATTAGAAGCCACAAAACTTGCTAACAAAACTAGTTTTGTACCTTCCCAAAATAATTAGCTCAACAAATCGCCTTTGGGTGAAGCATAGTTTTATATTTGTATAATTGTGTATTTGTATACTAGTATTATTGTGGTGGGATTCATGGTAACGCTAAGGATTAGTGATGAGGTTAATAGGAAGTTGGAGGAATATCTTGCATTGTTACTATTACAGAAGGGCATAAAGATTGATAAGAAGAGATTTGTTGAGAAGGCCATATTGCACGCTATTCGGGATAAGAAATTTATTGAAGAACTAGTGGGTGATGTACCTCTTGAGGAGGATCCAGCATGGGTACTTCTCGACAAACCAAAGAGATGGGGTATAAAAGATTCCTCAACGAGAATAGACGAGTATCTCTACGGGTGATCACCACTGGGAGTATTTGTTGATACTGGGGTTTTCGTGGCTATAAGAAATGCTGATGACGTACATCACGAAAGGGCAAAGAAACTGATGTGCCGAGCACTAAGGGGAGAATTTGGAACAATATACACATCAGATTATATCTTTGACGAGGCCGTAACACTTGCACTGGTTAGAACAAAAAGAATGGATTTGGCTGTCGATGTGGGGGATTACATATTGTCATCGCCAAGGATAAGAATAATATTCGTGGATCACGAGATATTTGAGAGAGCATGGAAAATCATGCAGAAATATCAAGATAAAATGTTGAGCTTTACCGACGCTACAACAATCGCAATAATGGAGCGATATGGAATACTTTACCTCATGACTTTCGATAGCAGATTCAAAGGCATTGTAACGATAGTAGAGTAGAAAATTGGTCAAAGAGTCCCGTATTTTTTGTTTACCGTATTATATACTATTATAGGATTGTCGCTTAGTACGATTTCTTGGCTCAAGCTCCCTTAGAAATCTATCAATAAAACGCTTGATGAATTCCGCCTACACTCAGCAATAACTCTGGCAATCCTTCTTTTTCTTTCTATTGAGGGACTGCTTCTCCTCTTCTTCCTTCCCTTTTTTCTCTTTTTGTGTGGTAGTTATTCAGTCTGCTTTCCTCCATATCCCAGTCCTATTGTGTGTGGTATGCGGATGATGAAGCGGAGCCTTAATCGCTAATTCCGTAGGAAACCTAAAAGATTCGAGTCCCAAGATTAAACAAAAGAAAATGGGGGATAACTTCGAATATCAAAGCGTAATCAGCGAGAAGGCTTAAAGGAAACCTAACCTGCAACATCAAATAGAACAAAACCTATAAGGCGACACATGAAATATGGTGTAGGTAATGTCTTTCTGTTGAAGTTGTTCAGATTTGAGTATTATCTTGAGATAGGTTTTTCTATCTTCTATTTGTTTGCCATCGTTATCACATTTACCCTTAGTTTTGCAAGAACGCCTGCTACACAAATGCACTTGGCGTGTATAGTATTAGCGGAATTTTAATTTTCACTTCGGCGATAATACCGATAAATAAATTTGGTCTCCTAACTATTGTATGGGAAGAAGTTCGATTGGGAGGATAGCCTAAAATATCTGCTGGGGACAAGATAGAAAAAAAGAGGTAGTGGTACAATGGTGCAATACAATTGGGAATCTATTTGGAGATTGAGATCTCGCCGGTTCTCTTGAGGATGATCTCTATGGTGGATACTCTGTTCATTTTTCCAGGCTGGTTGGGGTTCTCTAGTTCCTCGGTACCTGTCTTAATGGATTCTATGTCGACGATTCCCGGTAGGTAGCGTGTTCTTAGCATTTCGGCTACGTCGACAGCTTTACTGATCATACGGCCACGAGCACTGATTCTTATCTTCTCGGGTTTTTCGTTCAGCAATATTGATATGGCGGCCATCAAATATCTTACAATAGGCTTTTTGCCTACGTAGATCGTGGGAATTTCGCTTTCGGCCATTGTTTTTCACCGTTTGCTAGTATGTTTGCTACTTGTCTAATATCAAATGAACTATTTAAAAACGAAGCTATATCTAAGAAACCTCCATATGTTCTGAGGAACTATATTATGCTGTCATTATCAACATCATTTGGTGTTCATAATTGTGCTATCGGTCCTGTCGCGGATTCTATGGAATGGGTTGGGGATATTCTCTAAGGATTTTAGCATTGTAATCTTATTTTCTGGATGTGTATAGGTGGGTGTTCTTTTATTCACGGTTTTTGCGTACTGGAGGATATAAAGGTTGTTTTTATGTGTTATATTATGTAGATTGATTGTATCCAAATATATTGACTAGGTAGCTTAGAAAATATATTTCAGTGGGTACTGTTGGTTGGTCAGCATGTCAAAACCAATAACTGTCCGCGCAAAAATAGTTTTTCTTGGTGATGGTGCTGTTGGTAAAACCTCCATTGCAAAACGCTATTTAGGAGAAGGCTTCAAAGGTGACTACAAAGCTACGATTGGTGCTGATTTCTATGTGAAGAAGGAGGTATATGAGTTTCCTAAACTGGGCAGGGCTCAGTTCATTTGGCAAATATTTGATATTGCTGGACAACCGACATTTGGGGGTATAAGACCTGTCTATTACCGCGGTGCCAAAGGAGCTATCGTTGTTTTCGATGTTTCCAGAGCAGAAACATTCTACAATGTCAAAAATTGGATTGAGGAGTTCTGGAAGAATGCAGGAGTATACCCATTTATATTGGTTGGAAATAAGGTAGATCTTCGTGGAATAAAACCTGGATGTCTCCCACCAGAAGCTGGAAAAAGATATGCTGAGAGTCTGTCTAAAGTCCTAGGCTTTCCGATTCAATATGTTGAGACATCAGCAAAGACTGGCTATAACATAAACTATGCATTTAAGGTGCTCGCTTGGACTTTGCTGGTTTGGTTTATTCGTATTCGGCGTCGTATGTCTCAGAAATAGAGAACCTATATGGGAATAATTCTGCGAACTTTAATAGTGTCGGTTTTTTGTTTTCTGAACATATTATGACCTCAAAGTCATCATCAACGAATTCGCTCATCACCTGTCTGCATGCGCCGCAGGGATATGGCGTTATGTCCGGAGAATATATTAGGATTCTATAGAATCTTCTTGCTCCCTCCGAAATAGCTTTAAAGAATGCTGTACGCTCAGCACATATCGTTAAACTGTATGATGCGTTCTCTATGTTTGTCCCTATGAAGACTCCCTTCTCGGTTTCCAGCACAGCGACAACTCTTATCTTAGAATAAGGAGCGTATGTATTATGAAGGTAACTTTTCGCTTTTTTCAAGAGTTTTTGTGTTACTAAGTTGCTAGCATTCAATGTTAACCACCTAAAATTATTAACTCATATCCATATCGATAAAATAATTGGGAGACATGCAATAGACAGTATTCAATTGAGCATTCGCTCACAGCGTCGAAGAGACATCTAATAACTATTGTATGGGTATTATCGATGATAGAGAGGAGGGTATCAAATAGACTACTAGGCATGCTAGTAGGATTGGTATGTCTAACAATGATAATAGGTGTCCTCGTTGGTCTAAGTATACTGGCAATAGTTTCTCTCCTAATTTTTATACTGGCAATATTTCTTATAGCTACTGAACTCCTAACAAGAGCGACGGCAGCCCTTCTAGGAGCAACTCTTATTCTTATTGCGTTTTTCCTAAGTGGTTACGACTTGGGATATTTTATTCATCATGTAGAGCTTGATACAATACTAACGCTTCTAGGAATAATAATTGTGGCTTCTCTAGGTCTAAGATCAGGATTATTCTATTTCATAGGTGTTAAAGTGGCGAAGCTTTCTGGCGGTGACCCAATAAAACTATACTTCATACTGGCTGTATTCACATTTCTTGCAAATATCGCCATAATAGCTATAGCGACCATATTGGTGGTTGTTTCGCTAACACTTGCGATATGTGATATCCTGAAAATAGATCCAAAGCCCTACATAATCATGGAGATATTCATTGTGAATGTTGGTGCCTCATCAACTCTAATATCAGCAGTTCCCAATATCATCATAGCCGAGGAAACTGGACTTACCTTCGGGTTCTTTATAGTTAACTTGTTGCCATTCGCAGCAATTTCCTTTTTGATAAGTACGTGGCTTTTATTCAGAGTTTTTTCGCCTCAGAGAACTGTAGATCCTATTAGAGCATTAGCAATAATGGAATTAGATGAATGGCTCTTCGTTAAGGATAGGACAGAATTCTATCTATCGGCAATAGCAATAGTGGGGATGATTATAGGGTTCATCGTTTTTAGGGTCCTGATAATAGTATCGTTATTATTTGCGGTTCTCTGCCTAGCCGTATATTCAAAACCAGATGAGCTTCTTAGAGATGTAGACTGGGACACACTTCTCTTCTTTGTCGGATTCTACATAATTGTTGCAGCTCTATCCGAGACCCATATATTAGAAGGCATAGCAAATGGCCTAATAGGAATCTCTGGGGGGAACTTTGTAATTCTCTTATCTCTCCTCTTCTGGATCTCGGTGATAATCAGTGGCTTTGTGGATAATATCCCTTATGTCCTAGTGCTAATACCAATTGTCAAAATACTACTCGACAAGGCTCAATATGCTCCATACGCGGAGCTTTTCTGGATGCTTCTAATATTAGCATGCAATATTGGGGGCGGATTAAACCCATACTCAGCTCCTCAGAATCTATTAGCATTATCTGCCGCCAGGAAGGGAGGACATACAATATCGAATAATGATTATTATAAAGTAAGTGTAAAATGGCTACTAATCAACGGATCTCTAGGGTATCTATATGGGCTAGCATACATATTCCTAGCAACGATAATAGCACGTATAGGATATACAGCATTTATATTAATTGTAGTGTTGATAGTACTCCTCCTAATACTGATGATAATACACCGACTGGTGGGTCTTAGATACATGGCTAGATATATCAGGAGTATAATCACCGAAGCAATTCTGTGGCTTAAACAGAAGACCAGACACATTGCTTCATCCTAGGGCAAAATTGATGAAACCCTAAATCTTTTTAAGCATAGAATCGGATATAGATAGTGTTAAATTTGATGAATAGCATTTAGAAATTTTAAGGCCTTCTGCCACGGGGGGAATGGTTTTGAATAGTGAAGCCGAGGAAGAATTAAGAAAAATGGCTGAGAGATTCGGCATAATACTGATATGCGAACTCAAGGGAATAGAGAAATCAACGATATACATTCTTGCTTCCAAAGAGCTAAGCCCAGAAGAAAGAAAGGAGATTGAGGAAAATTTCAGCTGTTTGTTCAAACCAGCGAAGTGTACTGTACTCTTTGTTTCAGATCTGCATCCTCAGCATCTTAAGCAAGTAAAAGAAAAATCAAAAATCATCTATGTATCGGACAAGAATCTCAGTGATGCGATACTGGCGGGGATCTTGACGGTGAGCCTAGATTTCCAGTATTTTGTTAATGAGAAAATGAGTCTAATCATAAAAAGGAGAGTTAAGGAGATCCTAACACCTTAGTCCTAGAATAGGTGTTTTTTATGTCTGCTGATCGCGAAGAAGAGGTTCTAAAGAGACCTTATAGGATGATAGAAGACGCATTTAAAATTATAGAGGGGATTTTAGAGAAAGAGGATAACGAGATTATGGGGTCCGAGATAAAAACATATGCTTTGAAAGGAGCAACTCTCTTTCTTGTCCAAGGTCTGCTTGGTTTAGCTAATTATCTATCTATTGTCAAAGACCATAACCCGCTAAACTATAACGATCTCTTTCTTTTTTTGATTAGAAGTGGGATAATTGGCAAAGAGTATGAGGAAATGCTTCTACGGTTAGTAGACATAAGAAACAAACTTTTATTTGCTCATGCTGACGAAGATGTAGAGGAACTTCTTAGCTTCCTCCGCGGAAACTTTAAGCGAATAGAAGAAATCTATCATACCTTAATCAGGGCTATTGGCGTATCATAACTGGTGGGGAAAAATGACGTCAAGAAGCAGAAAAACAACTATATGGGAAAGACCGCTTCGAATAGCTATTCTAGAGATACTAGAGAAGAAGGGAGGGAGAATAACAGAAAGAGAACTTATTAACAAACTCATGGAACAATACAAATCGGTCTCAAAACACGAAATATACGCAGAACTCATGCACTTAGAGATAAACAAATTAGTATATGTCGATTCGTCTACACCTTCAAATAAAGTAATAGAACTTCTCACAGCGAAGAGATGGTTCAAGGCTATGGGAGGTACAGAGTGAATTGCGAAGACTCCCTCTCGGGAAAATACCCATAGAAGTTCTCCAGAGAATACTATGCTTGGCGCCAATAGGTGAAGATGTTCTCATAGGGCCAGGAATAGGCATAGACGCAGCAATCTTGAGAACTAGGGATAATATAGTGATAGCGGCCTGCGATCCCATAACTGGCGCATCAAAGGATATTGGCTGGCTTTCAGTACATGTGAATGCAAATGATATATACGCATGTGCTGGAAAACCGAGATGGTACGTGGTCACACTTCTCTTCCCAAGAAACTCCACAGAAGACGACATATTATCTGTGATGTACAGTATTAGAGAGGGACTAAAGGAGATTGGAGCCTCCCTCATAGCTGGACACACAGAACTTACGGATAGAGTCACCGAAATAGTAGTTGTTGGAACAATGATAGGAACACCATTGACTCCAGGAAAGTATATCTCAAATAGAAATGCTAGACCTGGCGATGCGATTATAATGACAAAAGGCGCGGGGATAGAGGGTACTTGGATACTCGCAAGAGAGATGGGGCATAAGTTAGGGCTACCAAAAGAACTTCTAAGGAAAGCCTCAGAGCTCAAAAAAATGATCAGCATAGGCAAAGATGTCCAAACAATTTTGAGGATAGGCATAGACAAAATACATGCAATGCATGATGCTACCGAGGGTGGCGTATTGGGTGCCATATATGAAATCTCTGAAGCATCAAAAGTAGGCTTTGAGATCTACGAAGAGAATGTTATTGTTAGAGAAGAAACAGAGGCACTAGCAGAGAATCTCAGAATAGATCCACTAAAACTTATCTCCTCAGGCACACTAATCGCTGCTATTCACAGAGAATATGCTGATGAGGCCATCAAAACTCTCAAGAAAGAAAGCATAGATGCATCGATAATAGGATACATTAAGGAGAGCGGAAGAACTCTAATTAAGAGGTCAGGTGAAAGAATCCGGATCGCTTCACCACCAATTGATGAGCTTTGGAGAATCCTTAGTGGTGCCTAGTCCATGATAGCTCTAATAGGAGTCGCAACACGCCACCAATCAGAAGCGATAAAGGATGTGTATAAATATGCTAGACAAGCTCTACATGGTGTTTATCAAGACGACTTCGGTATCATATTGGATGAGAATTCCTTAGAAAAAATTATTGAAAAACTGAAGAACTTTAGGATTCTGATAGTAATGGTACTTACTGGGGGTACTAGAAGACTAATAACCCGATTAGGAGAGCTCGGAAATGTACTAATCTTAATATCAAATACTAAGCAAAACGCTTTAGCATCAGCTCTTCACGCATTATATATTCTCTCAAGAGCCAATAAGAGGATATGGCACATACATGGAGATATCCACGAGTTGCCCTGGAATATGATAAGAAAGGTCATTCTTGGGACTAAGAGACTAATTTCGCTTACGACTGGGAAGATAGTGCTTATAGGAGTATCAGAAGAATACCTAAGCGAAGAGGGATATGAAGTCAAAAATCTTAATGAGAAATTTGGATTGACTGTGGAAACAATACCACTTAAGACATTTCTGAAAAAACTAGAAAACGCCAAACCGAATAGAGAGATCCTGAGGAGAATATCTGATATGCCGAAGGAAGCTGAAATCGGAGCCAATGTTGATGAGACTATCGCTAAGATGTATTCAGTGGCTATGGAACTATGTGAGGGTGCTGTTGCTGGGGGTATAAGATGCTTTCCAATAATTCTAAGAACAGATGCCACACCATGTCTAATTGTTTCGGACCTCTTAGACAAAGGCAAAATTTTTGGATGTGAGGCAGATCTAGCCGCAATAGTGACAATGCTTCTCGCTAGGGAGATAACTGGCGAGTTCCCATTTATGGCGAATCCCATAACAATAAACGAAGAAAATAAGCTCATTTTAGCACACTGTACAGCGGCATCAAAACTTTTCGAATCCGCAGCGAAGTTGGTTTCTCACTTTGAAACTGGTAAAGGCTATGCAGTTCAGGGGGATTTCAAAGAGAATGCTGTAGTAACTATACTCAAAGTGGATCCTAGCTTCACCAAGATGTTCCTAGCAAGAGGCCGTATTGTGAATGGAAAGAAATTTTCCGAGGAATTCTGCAGGAACCAAGTTATAGTGGAAATCGAGAGAAAACCGATAAGTATCCTTTCTGGAGAATTTGCACACCACATAGTTATGATATATGGCGATCATATCTCTGAACTTAGCCATGTGGCAAGATTATTTGGATTAGATGTTGTTTATGAGTGAGAAAATCTTCGATATGTATGCGGAGGATTATGATAGGTGGTATGAGGAGCATAAAGAAGAATTTATGAAAGAGGTAGAGTGTTTCAGAAGGATCGTGGATGCACCCAAGCCATGGCTCGAAATAGGAGTCGGTACAGGCCGCTTCGCGTATGAGCTGGGCATAGAATATGGAGTAGACCCAGCAGAGAATATGATAAGATTTGCTAGGAGGCGAGGGATAATATCAATTATAGGGAGAGGAGAAAAACTACCGTTTCCCGATAATTTCTTTGGCGCAGTATTTATGATTGTAACAATATGTTTTGTTGAGAATCCAATTGCTGTTCTTAAAGAGGCGAATCGGGTATTAAGGGATGAGGGGAAACTGTATATCGGTCTAATTCCTAGGGACTATCCTCTAGGCCAACTATACCTAGAGAAAGCCAGTAGAGGGCACAGATTTTATTCCTCAGCGAAGTTCTACACAATTGATGAAATTATAGCCATGCTCAAAGAAACAGGTTTCAGAATAACGAAGATTGCTGAGGCTGGACTAGAACCGAAAGATTTTGTATGCATAGAAGCCATAAAAGAGATATTTCCCAGAGAATCTTAAAAAAAGAAGAAGAGATAACATTGATTTTGGGGCGCCAAAGGCGCCGTTCTGCTGACCCCGAGGAGGTTTTCCGATGACCCCTCCTCGGGGCCATCAAGCACCTCGTTCTTCGGTATATGGTTCTCCCCGTGAGAGAGTTATTGTGAAGTACTTTTCAGGCTTCAAAGCTTCGATGATTATCTCGGTAGCTTTATATGGGTCTATGCCTCTGCATGTAAAAACATCTATAGCCGCATAGTTAAACTCGGGCCAAGTATGTACGGAAAGATGTGATTCTGCGATAGCCACAATTCCGGTGACACCATGTGGATTAAATTTGTGGAAGTGATATGCAAGTACGGTGCCACCAGCCTCCTTAGCAGCTCTGATAAGTAGTTTTTCTAGGAATTCCTTGTCGTCTAGGAGTTTTCTGTCCACTCCGTGTAGCTCCAATATTATATGTCTCCCTAGCATATCTCCCACCCAAAGAAGCTATGCAGAGAAGTAATAAAATCTTTATATACTTAAATTAGAGTGCTATTTAACAACACTCCTTTAAAATTTGATATACTGATAGTTCTTGATAGCACCTGTTTAGAGCGCAAAATTTATTTCAGCTAAAGAAATAAAATCCTTTGGGTTTAACGGTGTTATCTATGGATGAAAATAAAGAATTACTGACGGAGATTGCTAGGATCGCCGAAGAAAAAACGAAAATCCCCGCATATCCTCGATCGGTTTTGAACGTTTTAGCTGCGATTAGCATAACTGATGATATATTTTGGGTTGCGAGGTATTCTAGGGAAGCACTAAATCTCGTAATTGAAATAGTAAAAGAGCTTGAAAAAAGAGGTTTCGTCGAGTACGATCGTGGAATTAGACTCACAGATAAGGGGAAAAAATTTTTAGAGGAAGTAGGATATGAGCTCAGTTTCAAAATGTGCGATCGCTGCAGAGGCAGAACAGTAGTCTTTAGTGAGATTCTAAGCGAAGATGTTATCAAAGAGTTTATGAAGATACAAAGAAACAGACCAGAAGCGATACAGCAATACGATCAAGGATATGTAACGCCGGAAACAACACTTGCGAGGGTCGCATATATGCATTATAGGGGGGATCTAAAGGGCAGAGACATCATAATTCTAGGAGATGACGACTTAGTATCAATAGCAGTAGGCTTAATGGGTCTTGCTAGAAGAATAGCTGTTATAGATATAGATGAGAGGTTAACGAGGTTTATAACAAAAACTGCTGATGAATATGGACTCAAAATTGAGGTGTACACCGAAGACCTTAGAAACCCACTGCCCGAAAATCTGTATAAAAAATTCGACACATTCCAAACAGACCCCCTAGAAAGCATAAAGGGTCTGCGAGTCTTCATAGGTCGAGGAATAGCTGCGCTCAAAGGAGAGCGATGTTCTGGCTATTTTTACCTGACACTAATGGATGCCTCAATAGACAAGTGGCGAGAATTGCAGAAACTTCTCCTTACAGAATTCAACGTTGTGATAACGGAGATAATACCAGACTTTTCGGAATATATAAACTGGGGATACATGGAGAAGATGCATGCATGGCAAAAACTACCCGAGCAACTAAGAAAAATACCGAGAGATGGATGGTATGTCTCAACACTATTCCGTATAGAAACCCTTAGGGGCTCCAGAGGCTTGGTCGAGAGAATACCCCCCGAAGAAGACATATACTATGACGAGGAGCTGGCATCGGCATAGATGTATTGTTTAAAAAATAAGTGGATTCATTTGAGTAAAAACAATTTTGAATAAATTTACCTGAAATTTGCTAACTTACATTAACACATTTTTACTTTTACACCACCCGACTCTGTCTCAAATGTTATTTTTAATCGTTTATTTGAGCCTCGAATTAGTTATCTCTAATGCATCCCATAATTCATGGTAAGACTTTTTATTTATAAAACTATGTCATAATATAGTATAGTATAAATAATCATAGTCTCTGTACCCCATAATGTTTTGCTTATCAGCACTAATAATTTTTATACTTTTCTATTTTGCTTCTAGTGGTAATATTTGCTTTAGACTTAATGAATGTTAGGGTGTTTATATGTCAATTAGAGGCCCATCTAGACGTGTTAGACGAAAATTCCTATCTAGTGTAAATAGATTGTTGATTCTTCTGATTCTCGGATCTAGTCCTAAACCCATTTATGGATATCAAATAGCTAAAATTATTAGGGAACTCTCTGAGGGGAAAATAACAGTAAATACGAGTACACTTTACAGTATGTTAAGGAAAATGGAAAAAGATGGATTAATAAGAAGTATCTGGAGAAAATCATCATTAGGGCCTCCCCGAAGATACTATTTTATCACTGAATCAGGTAGCCAACTCTTCACAGAGATTATCACATATTTAAGGATAATCACCAAGTATGCAGAGAAACGTAAACGAATCTTTGAATTCAAGTCTGATTGAAAGAGATATGATGTTTAGTTGAACTGATTGTTTAGCTATTGAGGTGCTACTATGCGTATTGCTTTTATAAGTATTCATGGTTATGTCGATCCGGTTCCTAAGCTAGGACTCACAGACACCGGTGGCCAAGTGGTATATGTAATAGAGATGGCTAAGCATCTTGCTAAGCTTGGTATTAATATTGATATATTTACCAGATTGTTTGAAGGTCGAAGGCGAATAGAGTATGTCTCAAAGAAAGTTAGGATTGTTAGAATTCCCTGTGGACCAGATATGTTCCTTAGGAAGGAAGAGCTCTATCCATATCTCGATGAGTATTCTGAAAATTTGATTAGATTCATAGCCAATGAGAGTCTACGATATGATATAATTCATTCACATTACTGGGACGCGGGCTATGTTGCTTTAAAACTTAAAGAAAAACTTAACGTCCCTATAGCTCATACATCCCACTCACTAGGTCTGATAAAAAGGCTTTTCTTGGGAGAATTAGGCAAAAAAGTTGACTACAGATTCGATATTAGAATTAATATTGAGAAAAAAATCTTGGCGGAGGCAGATCTCATAGTTTCGGCTTCTCCCGCAGAGCAAGAATATGTAAGTAGGCTCTATGGTATTAATAGGAAGTTTGAGGTTGTCCCTCCAGGTGTCGATACAAAATATCTTAGTCCAGAGAATGTCACGAACATCAGATTACCAGAAAAATACATATTTACGACAGGCCGATTTGAATGGACGAAAGGTTTTGATTTGTTAGTTAGAGCTTTTCCATATGTGGTTATGGAACATAACGATGTTTACTTAATAATAGGTGGCGGTTCTTTAAAACCTACTCATATTGAGAAGCAAGTAAGAGAAGAGATATGGCGTATAGCGCGTGAAGGCAAAGTGGAGAAGAATATTATCCAAACTGGGCGGATACCTAATGAGAATCTCCCAACATATTATGCAAAATCAGCGCTAACTGTGCTCCCATCGAGATATGATCTATTCGGTATGGTAGCTATTGAAGCCTTAGCATGCGGAAGGCCTGTTGTGGTCTCAAAATATGCAGGGGTTCACAGAATAATAGGGAGATACGGGTTGATAGCAGATCCATTTGATGAAGAGGATTTGGCATCGAAAATACTATGGCTACTTGATAACCCTGAGAAGGCTAATAAGATGGGAATCGAAGGTAGAGAGTTTGTAGAAAAAAATATGAGTTGGGAAGCACTAGCGAAAAAGCTTCTTTCAATCTATCGAAGTTTTCTTGAGTCTGAGGGATGATGTGCAGGAATTACCTTTCCGCTTAACTCAAGTAGTAATCTCTCCCAGCTAGGCTTAGCATAGATACACCCAGGGTCTGGGGCTAGGGGATCGCCAAAGTAGTTATATGCTCGTGCTCTGCATCCACCACACACATACTTGTATTGGCAACTCCCACATTCTCCCTTGAGCAGATCTCGGTTTCGTAGTGTTTCTAAGAGCTCATTATTTCTCCAAAGTTTCTCAAAGTCGTCTTGAAGTATGTTGCCAATTTTCTTTCTGAAGAATACACATGGATAAATATCGCCATTGGGTTCCAATGCTAGATATACCCTCCCAGCACCACATCCGCCCAAAAACTCCAGCATACTACCAAAACGCTCCGACCTCCAATCAATAGTATAGAAATGACCAGCAATCATAGGTTTCCCCGAAAGTTCCAGCCCCCTCTTATAGGCAACAACAGCATATTGAGGAGCGGTTGATGCAGCGGAGAAGCCCTCATATAGTTCATCAGCCAAGTATCCTAGGACTTCCCAACGCTCCTCTGGTGTGAGATCCCAATCAACTATGTTCCTCGCCCGACCCGTTGGAATAAAGTTGTAAGCCATAAACATATCAACTCCTAGTTCCTTCTTAACGAACTTAAGCATTTTGGGAACATCTCTATAATTTTTCTTAGTGATTACCATAGAGACCTCCACGAGTATTCCATACTTCTTGAGATTTCGTATTCCTCTAACAGCTTTTTCCCAAGCTCCCGGAACACCTCTAAACTCATCATGGAATTTTGGATCGGGAGAATCTAAGCTCACCTGAGCAAAAACAAGACCATTCTTCGCCAGCCTCTTAGCGATTTCATCGGTGATTAGAGTAGCGTTAGTAGCCATAGCTAAATACATGCCATAGTCATTCGCTCGCTTCAAAACCTCCCAGAAACCTGGTCCGAGAAGCGGTTCGCCACCTGAAAGTGCCAGCATTGCCACCCCAGCATCGACTAGGATGTCTAATGCTTTTAGTCTCTCCTCCACACTCATCTCTGGAAAATTTACTCCAGCGGAGGCATAACAATGTTTACATCTGAGATTACATCGGTATGTGAAGTCCCAAACTACAAGTATGGGGGCTCCAGATGTAAATGGAACACGCACGCCAAAAATCTTGAAGCCCTTGAGCAGGTTGGCTATTACTTTCCTAGCATATGGTGCCTCAATAGTATCGAGAAACTCATCTTTGTCGACGTCGAATTCTCTTATGATTTTATCCATGTAATATTTAAAGAGGGGATAGGCCAATCGAGCGGCGAGAGGAGCCTTAACTTTCTCACCGCGATACATAGCTAGCAAGTACTCGACATATGTTCTTTTGGTCTTATCCTTACGCAGAAGGAACGATAAGGCTAATCGTGCTCTCCAGGTCTCAGTAAGCTTTTTAAGCCCCTCCACAACTTCACGCGTAGTAGCAACGCGTTGAATACCCGGTATCTTATCAGATGCCAAATTTGACAAAGTTTATCACCTATAGAAAAGATCATCATAAATGATTATGTTATAGCCACTAACTAAAGTTAATGGTTAAGAAAATATAAATTTAGAGGATTGGAAACCACAGAAAGAATGAGACCTCACATGAGCGCTATGTTAAGAGTGTTGCATGCGTTATGGGCTGATATTATCGCGAGAGCATTAATACCCATCCAGTACATACCAGATTTTTCGAAGAATCCAGCTGCTTCATCCAAAAGCTTCATTCCAAGTCTCTCATCCCTATCAATAACACTATTCGCAATCTCCATAAGAAGGGAAGCATATGCCTGCTCATTTCTAATCAACAAAATCTTTTTTGCTGTGTCTAAAACACGGAGAAGGAGTTCTCTTTGATCGTGTTGTGTTGCTTTCAAGGCAACTGCAAATAGTATCTCGCTAAGATCCTTGGTGGGAAGATGGATTTCTGTAAGTCTTTCCAGAATCAAATTTATTTCATCTGTAAGGCCTCTTTTGGTTAAATATTTTATGGCAAGGATGATATACAGCGAATCTTTAAGGTCAAGGATGTTGTCTAAAGTCTTATGAACATCCCGCTCTGGGCAGATATTTAGGCAAATAAGTTTTTGGACGCCTACTCGATGTTTGGGATCACCTACAAGAGGAGATATGGCGTTAACAATTTCTAGGATTTTCTCTCCGGCATGTTTGTCTGGAATATTCTCAATAAGCCTCTGCCAAATCTTTAGATGTTGCACACCGGGGACTTTGTTTTCTGAGTAGAGTAGCTCAGCTACTTTTTTAAGCCAAGAAAATAGGCCTAGTTGAAAAGCTGTAAAGAGGTAATCTCCGATAACTTCAGGTACTGAGTTGGGATCATTATTTTCATAGCAAAGGTTTATTGCGAGATCCAGAAATATGAGGCTCCTTGATGGGTTATATTTAAGCAGGTTTTTCGCATAGATAAGAGATAACTCTACGAGTCCATCCTTAGCCCCAAAACTGTAAAGTCTGCTTATGATGTATTCTAGATCAGCTATGGAAGATGGGGTCTTAGTCTTCTTGATGATGACCGCCAGTATCCTTGAAAGAATATCGGCTTCCCTGCCAGATTTTATCCTGTGCAAGACATCGGACAGGATACTAAATATGAACTGGGGAATACCTTCTACTTCATTAACATATTCCCACAGAGCTGCCAGAAACATATTTAGATCTTTTTCCAGAAGTGCATTAAGGTGTCTATGGGTCTCATCATCATTAAGAAACGCCGATGCTATCCCCAGTAATCGAGGATAAAATTTAGGGTCAATGCTTCCTATTTTCGCTATGAAGTCTAAACAAAGGTCTCTCAGACCACCCCGAAGCAAAACACGCACAATTTCCCTAGCAAGAATCCTATCCTCAACGAAAACCAAGCCCCTAGAGATTAGGACTTCAAGAAGTCGTGTGTTTTTCTGAGGATCGTACATGAATAGTTCTCGCAGATAAATGATCTTGGCAGCATTCCTGATCTCGCCTGCAAATAACCCAATAAGTTCCTCAAGGTTTTTGGGAGAATATCCAAGCAGCAGTAGTCTTCTTGTGATATGACTGAAAATCCTTATTGCCGCATAGGGCATAGAGGCATTCAGAAAAGATAATATCGCACAACGACCAAAAAGAAAAATATGCTTAGCATTCTTCGAGAGGTATAGAAGTTCTCTGTAGAACTTAGCTGCCGCGAACCACTCCATACGCGATCGTGGCTTAACTTCTTCGAATTTTGCGCCGTGAGCGAGGCGTTTCAGTATGATCTTCGAAAGTATGTATTCCTTCTTCATAGAGAGAACCTACGTAGTTATGATCTGTTCAACTTAATTTCTTAAAAGTCATGTGATAATAAAATGGCAAATAGTAATCCGTTTTCCCCAGTTGTATCCGATCTACGCAAGTAAGAGTTTAGCGGTTCATTGCTATTAAAATTTCGCGTGCTATTCCTGCTGCAAACACAGCAGTTATGCTATTTAGTCGTGTTGTTGTCAATTCAACGATATCTACAAATTTTGGCTGTAAGTATTTTATATTCCGCAGAAACTGGTGTGGTGTAAGACCGAAGGGTTCGGGTGTTCCGACTTCGGGGACATAGGCGGGGTCAAAAACATCGAGATCGAGAGATAGATAATCAGCCTTTTTGAATGCGTTTTTCAGTATGGATTCATCTTCGTAGATATCATATGTGGAATAGGCCTCAACACCAAAATCTTCCAGAGCCTTGAGCTCCTCGGGTAGTGTTGCTCTATATCCAACCAAGATAACTTTCTCGAACCCTATAATCTCACCCACGCGTCTCAGAGTACATCCGTGAGAATACTGGAAGCCTTGGTATGATTCCTCGAAATCAGGGTCAGCATCGACGTGAACATATGTTCCTACTCTATTATGCAGATAGGAAACAGTCATTATTGTTATTGAGTGATCACCACCCAAGAAGAGATATTTCTCAGCATTTATTGAGTCGAGAGCCTTGTGGACCAATTGCTGTGTTTTATGGAAGTCACCATACACAACTTCGACATCCCCCCAATCAGATATAGAGAATTCACTCACCCTTCTCCTAAACAGTAAGCTAAAATCATTTAGTGTAGTAGACGCAAATCTTATGGCTAAGGGTCCGTGTCGGGCACCAGCAAAGACAGACTGAGAACTATCAAATGGAACGCCTAGAATAGCGGTTTTGGTTTTCTTTCTTATAGGTAAAGAAAACATGGATAGTTCGGGTGTGAAGAGCATAGTGAGCACCAAATCATCGGTACCAGCATAGGGGTAGTTATTAAGCGATGAAGGGATGATGGATAACTAGCTTATCTGTCTTTTAATCAAATATGTGTTATTCTAAAAGCCTAGTACATACATATTAAAATCTCGTCGAACTCGGTGGAGACTTATGAAAGAAAGGACGACACAATCATTGAGAGTCCTAGCACTGAGCTATGCAGCGGTTTACTTTTCGGAGTGGTCTTTTAGATCCCTAGGAATATTTCTTCCACTATACTTAAGAGACCCCACACTCGGATTTAATGTTACTGCAGGGGGAAATAGCTTTCATCATAGCGATGGCCTATATAGCTTAGAACTTTAAATTCATACTTGGCTTACTAATCGACCTAACACCGATGATCCACAAGATGCTACGTAGACTATGGATACTCATGGGCCAGATATTCAGGGTTTTAGGAATACTGATAATAATGGCTACTAC
>Ga0180301_10001487_pt1 | contig 18535 bp, 13 predicted proteins | sample GuaBasSediGuay16_FD_121797 | JGI IMG/M metagenome (GOLD analysis project Ga0180301, IMG submission 121797) | Subseafloor sediment microbial communities from Guaymas Basin, Gulf of California, Mexico - Guay16, Core 4569-2, 12-15 cm | ecosystem: Environmental > Aquatic > Marine > Hydrothermal... | reverse complement strand
TCTCTAGAAGATTTCCTAGCAGGCTTTCTCCTTTGCGTGAGAAACGGCTTAGGAGAAGAGTGGATTATACGCGACGCCGCCATTTCTCACCGTCTCAAGGAGCTATTAGGATGGGATTCTACTCGTATGGGCGGTCAAGGCGGTAACATGTCTAACATAATAGCAGGAATGGGTCATTTGGCTATACCGAATGCCCCCTCTCTCCCCCAACAGCAAGCCGACCTCTTTCATGATAAGAACGTGCTGATACCTATCCTTGCAAACGGCGAAGTACGCTTTAAACCTCCCAGCAAAGCCGTGAGAAGTAGAGATGAGCCTTTAATCCACTGGATATTCGAATTTGGAGAGGGCTTCAGGGTCAAACTAGGAGAGTTAGAGGTGAAAGCTCCTAGAGAAAACCGTTTTATCGCCACGTTTGACGACATAAACACTCGTCTTGAAATCGCGCCTGGCTTCTGGGAGGGTAGTATGCTTAAAGTGGAGGAAGCGTCAGCATGCGTAGTCGCCGGATACCACCTTCTTCAAGAAGTTTACTCGGACGGTACAACTTATAAAGAGCACATTGAGAGGACTGTCTCCTTAATTAAGGATTGGAAATCCGTTAATCCCGAATTGACCGTACATGCTGAAATGGGCTTTACTGCCAGCATTAAGGTTAGAAAGGGCATTCTTAACTTGCTTTTTCCACACGTCGACTCGGTAGGACTCAATGAGTCAGAACTACTACAATTTTCATTTCCATCTCGTAGTGTAGACTGGAACTCTTCATCCTATTCTGCTCCAGAAATATATCTTAAGGCCCGCTCCCTCATGAGCAAGTACTCATTAAAACGGGTTTTCATTCATACTAGGGAGTTTTCGATGAGTCTACTTGATGATAACTACAAGGTTTCTCCTAGGAGTGAATTGCTCTCCCTCCTCTTAGGTGCTAGCCTAGCAGCTACCTTGGCCATTACAGGTAGCACACCTACAATTGAAGAAGCAGAGCGTCTAATGACGTCAGAAGCCCTTAAATTAAGTGGTAAAGGACTGGAGGAACACCAGAAACTAGCTGTCTTCCTAGAATCCGAGGAAGGCGTCAACGGGGAACTACTTCTGAAGCGCGGCTTCGTGGAAGGTAAGCCCAACCTAGTGTTTATCCCGTCAAAGTTAGCATCCAAGCTAAAGGGAACGGTTGGGCTAGGTGACTCAATATGTGCTGGATCCCTAGTCGGAGAGCATATTTTCGAAAAAAGAGAATAATTCAATATGAAACTTCGTTCCCATGATGTTAAATTTTCTCTTTAATTTTTTCAGTCGGCCTCTTCATGCATCACTCCCTATTTAGCTTATGTATTTTGGCTGTCCAGTACCTTTCTCTATCTTTTTCCCTTCCTCCCCTGTACCCCCACTAAAAGCACTTAAATCTATTTTAAGGTTCAACTTTTCCTTTAAGATCCGTGCCAGTGCTTGAGAAGCTCTAAGGTCTTTTTGGAGAACACTTAGGGTTTCCGAAAGGAGTATCATACCATCAATGTTAAAAAGATTGCTGGCGAGGCATGGGACTATACCATTCATTCCTATTATGATTCCACTCCTGAGAACCTCCACGTTTGGCAGTTTGCCATATTCCTTTAGTAACGTGTTACTGGTTGCAGTTACGAAAATCCGTGGCTCATCGCTTAGCTTTTCGACAGGCATTGCACCCAATGCTATAATAATTTTAACATTCATTTCATGCAGCGTTTTCGCGATATATTTTGAAAGAACGTTCATGCCTACGTTTGAAGTGGGCTGTGCGTCGCCTGTCAGAAGGAAAATATCCCTTCTCAAGGCTTCATCATAGTAAAAATATATCTCGCTTTTTAACGCGTTAACCTTTCCGCTTTCATCGACGGATACGTGCGATGGGAAATCTGAAAAATATATTTGAGAGATCCTTTCTGCATCGTTTTGCTTAAGCATAACGTTTATCACCGTCTTACCGACGTTTGCTATTCCCGGCATACCCTGAATACACAGTGCATTTTCCACTTTTTTAGTAATCCCCCTCTCTCTAACTTCAGATATACTGAACCTATCAACTTCTAAGTTAACAGGCACCAACCTCCACCCTTTCTCCATTATTGCTCCATTGAAGAAGAGGAAAAACAGTAAAAAACTTATCTATTACCATAGTTAACTCCTTGGGTGCACTCTTTGACCATGAGGAAGCGAGGAGTGTTAATCGCCTTAGAGGGCATAGATGGCGCTGGGAAAACAACCCATGCTCTACTTCTAGCAGAGTGGTTAAAAGGGAAGGGATACAAAGTTATAGTTACAAGTGAACCCACCGAAAGCTCCATAGGAAAACTAATACGGACAAAACTAGCTGAAAAAGCTTCTCATCCAGCAGTAATGACGCTCCTCTTTGCAGCTGACCGTGTAGATCACTTCGAAAAACTAAAGCCCTTCATCAAAAATGGTGCTATCATCATTCTAGACCGTTACACTGAATCATCCATTTGCTACCAAGCGGCTGAAGGACTCAATATGGAATGGATTGAAACAGTTAACAAGTGGGTTCCTAAACCAGACTTAACGGTTCTGCTAGATGTGGATGTAAGAATCGCCCTTCAAAGGATCAAAGAGAAGAAAAGAGAAAAATATGAGGAACAGGAGTTTCTCGCGTTGGTCCGAAAAAACTACCTTAAAAGAGCTGAGGAAAAAGGATACCTCATAATAGATTCATCACTACCCTTAAAGGAAGTTCAAGAGAAACTAAGGAAAGTAGTTGCTTCCTTCTTAGAAAAGAACGTTTAAAAACCGAACATTTTATTTTCTTCTATTCAGTTAATCATTTCTTGGCGATGAAGACCCTAAACATCTGACATGAGGATGAAGAACGACAGGCGGTCTGAGCCATTAAAAATAACTTAAAGAGACCCCTTACCCTCGATTAACTTATTCTTCAAGTAGCCTCTTAATTTCCTCCGAGATTTTCTTTAGGACCATAAGTATCAATCCTAGGTTAGCATCATTTCTTGCAAGGACGGTAATCAACGCGTTTTCTCCAGCACCCTTAATTATCACGTATCCTAAATCTCCTTGAACCAAAACTTGCTGCAGTTTGCCTCTGACGAGCTCGGTGCTAACTCTCTCTGAAACGCTGAGGATCGCTGATGCCATCGCCGCCACAACAGCATCATCAACTTCTTGTGGCATCGCCGATGCAATTGGAAGTCCCTCAGTGCTTACTACCGCACTCGCCTCGATACCAGGCGTGGATGCTTCCATGTTACGAAGTAACTCTAAAATTTCATCAATTTTCGTCAAATATTTCACCCTTCCACTAGAAACTGGTTAAAAGATAAAATATGATTATTTTCCTCATTTCCAGTTCATTTTGTTTAAATTTAAACCTTAAAAAGGTTATTATACATGTCTTCCGGGATACTATTTGTTCAAGCTACGCAATCGTTAAAGTTTCCAAGGAGAGAGAAAAATAGAGCTAATAAGAAAAAAGAATAAATCCTTTTATATTTTCCTTTCTTCTATGTTTATATTGGCTAGTCCTTTTCGTTCGCTCCCTTCTTGTCGCGGTCCCTTTTATATTATTTCAAAAATAATTACTGGTAGTTGGCTTTGTTAACGAGCGTGGATGCCCCTTCTTAAAAAAAAGGTGGAGGCGGAAGCTTGAGTGACGATAAGCACGAGGAAACATCTCAAGACACCTTAGAGATATTGGAAAAACATAGGGAAGCTGGAAAAGTACTGCAGGAAATTAAACAGTTACTCGGTGATCTTGTTAAACCAGGAGTTAGATGTATCGATATATGTGAGAAGGTGGAGGCTGCAATTATTGAGAGAGGCGCTAGGCCAGCTTTCCCATGCAACATCTCGATCAACAATGTTGCGGCACACTACACTTCCCCGGTAGGCGACACTCTTACTATTAAGGATGGAGACGTAGTTAAGGTGGACTTTGGAGCACACATTGACGGTTACATCGCTGATACCGCCGTGACCTTCTGCTTTAACCCTGACCTTCTTTCTCTCAAGGAAGCCGCGGATGAAGCATTAAAATCTGCCCTCAAACTAATAGCCCCCGGAGTTGAAACTAACACCGTCGGCGGAGAGATCGAAAAAATAATAAAAGAGTATGGTTTCCGGCCTGTCCGCGAACTTTCAGGACATTTACTAAGCCAGTACGTGCTTCATGGGGGCAAAGTGATCCCAAATATATCCCTCCCTCATGGAGCAAAGATCGAGGAAGGAGAAGTTTACGCTGTCGAGACGTTTGCTTCGACGGGATCTGGAAGTGTTAGTGAAGCGCCATACGCATATATTTTCAGCATTCAGCCTGTTTTAGCTCCTATCAGGCTTAGAGAAGCCCGCCGAATAGTTAGGTTCGTTGAGGGTGAGTATAAAACTTTGCCATTTGCGGAAAGGTGGTTGGCTAAGCAGTTCTCAAGAGGTAGGCTGCGCCTCGCTTTAAGAGAGCTTGCGTCTAAAGGAATTCTTCGCCAGTACAAGGTGCTTTCCGATAGGAAAGGAAGCTACGTTGCCCAAGCAGAAGAAACAGTGATAGTTTCCGATGACGGTTGTGAAGTAATAACCTAGCTGGGTGTCTCGTTGAAAACGAAATTGTCTTTCTTAGGCGGGGCACGACAGGTTGGACGGTCCTGCCTTTTCGTTGAGTATGGTGACAGAGGTATAATGCTGGATGCAGGCGTTTCTCTGAGCGGTAATGATAGCATGTTTCCGCTTGACCCTCCTAACCCTCCAAGCGCTCTCATACTAACACATGCACATCTAGATCATGCCGGCTTCGCTCCAAGCATAGTTTCAAAATACCATGTCCCATTAATAGGTACTCCCCCCACACAAGATCTTTCAGAAACCTTAAACATAGACTACGTTAAACTTCAGAAGGATGCCTCCCCTTACACTTTCACAGAAATAATGAATGTCAGAAAACATTCAGTAGACGTTCTCTACAAGCAGCCCATAAATCTCGGAGGAGAAATCGAAGCAACCCTCCTTAGAGCAGGTCACATTCTTGGAAGTGCGATGGTCCGCCTCAAAATAGGTGACCATGTGATCCTCTACACCGGGGACATATGCGCCCGGAATACAAGAACCCAGACGATGGTGGATGTTTCAATGAACGACGCTGATACAATAATAATAGAGTCAACGTATTCCTCTCCTTCTGACCAGCATCCAAGCCTCCAGAAAATTGAACGAGATTTCGCGGCTGCTGTAGCTGAGACCCTAACTAACGGTGGGGTAGTATTGATCCCTGTATTCGCTGTGGGAAGAGCACAAGAGGTGATGTTATGTCTTGAAGCATATGTTAGAAGCGGCATCATACCGAGGGTTCCAATATTCATAGATGGGATGATACGGAAGGTGAACGTAATTTACCGGATGTACTGGTTTGACTTAAGCGACCCCATTAAACGGCAGATCCGCTACACTAAACAAAACCCCTTAGAATCAAACCTTTTCATCGAAGTCGAATCCAGAAAAGACGTGTTAAAGGCTGAAGAGCCTATGATCATCATTAGCACTTCAGGAATGCTTGAGGGGGGCCCTATTCTCTACTACCTTAAAATTTTTGGTGCCGACCCAAAGAATCTAATTTGCTTAACAGGATACCAAGTTCCAGGTACGAGAGGCCGGCTTCTTTACGATGGTCAGCGTGAAATACAGCTTGAAGGTGAAAGTCTCCGCGTTGAAGCACAAGTCAAGTTTTTCGATTTCAGCGCTCACGCAGACTACCCTGGATTACTGCGTTTCCTCAGCTTCTTCAAGAACCTCGAAAGAGTTTTCTGTGTTCATGGAGAAGAGAAAAAAGTCTTGAATTTCTGTGAACGGATAGAATCCCTCCGAAAAGTTGAGGCGTACGCGCCTCGCAACGGAGAAACAATTACTCTTTAATCTTAAATTTAACGCTTCATGCATCTTCTTTTCACGATCCTTTTATATCTTGAAACTTTGTCCGCCCTGATACCAAATTAGACAGTATTTTCGGCACCTCGTCCATTTCGACTCTAACCTGCTTCCTCGTATCTCTATCTCGTAGGGTTACCGTTCCATCTTCAATGGTCTGATGATCTACGGTTACACAGATTGGCACTCCTATTTCGTCTGCCCTTGCATATCTTTTTCCAATAGAACCTCTATCATCATACTCAACGAATAGTCCTTCCTTTCTAATTTTCTTGAAGAGCTTCTTAGCTATTGAAGTCAAAGGCTCCTTTTTCATTAATGGAAGTATTAACGCAGTTATAGGGGCTATTTCAGGGGGGAACTGAAACCAGCTCCACCCCCTCCCGTCATCTTCCCTATAGCAGCATTCCATGATGCAATATACTATCCTTTCGACGCCAAACGACGGTTCAATTACTTCAGGAATCACCTTTTCCCCGTCGACGTCAACTGATAAGTCTTCACCACTATGCTCCATGTGGCTCCTAAGATCATAGTCTGTTCGGTAAGCGTTACCGACAACCTCCTTCACTCCAATACTTAACTCCACTTCAAGGTCGAAGTTTCCACCCGAATAGAATGGTGTCTCCTCAGGCAGCATGTGCCTAAAATAAAACTTCTCTCTAGGTATTCCTATTCTTTCAAAGAACTCCGCTTCCTTCGCTAAGTAATATGCCATGTATGCGTTAGGGACGATTTCCCTTTCAACCGCCTCCTTGGCCGTTACCTCGATTGCTTTCCTCTCTCCCTTCTTCTGCTGTTCCCGTGTTAAAATCCTAAACTTGAACTCTGCAACATCACTTATGCCGGAGCAGTTGTTAATATCTCTCGGGTTCACGAAAACCTCTATTTCCATCTGGGTGAACTCGCGTAACCGTATTAGCCCTTGCCTAGGCGATATCTCGTTTCTGTAGGATCTCCCAACTTGAGCTATTCCAAAGGGGAGCTTACCTCTCATCGACTGAAAAACCTTCTTAAAGTCTACGAAAATGACTTGTGCGGTCTCCGGTCTAAGGAACGCGGTCTTACCCTTAACGGGGCCCACCTCGGTTTTAAACATGAGATTAAACAGTGTAACCTCGGAAAGCTCCCCTCCACAATGAGGGCACCGTAACCCGTTTTCACGTATGATTCTGGTGAGTTCATCGGTAGTTGCGCCCTCAACTCTGATTTCTAGTTTTTCCTCGATGAGATGATCCGCTCTCATTCTCGCCTTACACTTTAAGCAGCTAACTATTGGATCCACGAAGGAGTCAACATGCCCTGAAGCCTTTAAAACCTCATACGGAAGAATGGTTGAACCGTTAATTTCGTAAATTTGAAAGTTTGTCTCTCTAACTATGAAGAACTTCCTCCAGAATTCTATTAACTTATTAACGAGAAGGGCGCCTAGGGGCCCAAAATCATAGATCCCAGCTATGCCACCATAGATCTCCGCTGTGGGAACAATAAATCCCCTGTGTAGAGCAAGCGTCCAAACTTTTTCGAAGAGCGTTTTTTCACGTGTCCCACCTCTCCCTTTTCCGCGGGCCAAGAACACCACCTACACTAGAAATTTTTGAAGTTTCTAATGGTATTTTATTATTTCATTGATTGAGAAAACTTAACCAGCCATTAAACTTTTAAGGAGCCACTAAAACCTCAAAAGCCAATTCATCTTGCCATAACCTTCTTAGTTACTGGCGGCCTCGTTTTATATACTATTCGTGAGCCGCATTTGCATCTTATACCTTGAATCATCATTAACTCTTCGTTTTTAAGTTCTTCTCCGCAACGTCCGCACACGTAAGGCATCGCTTTCACTTCCTACCGTCCTTCCTTCAAGTAACCTCCTTTAATCATCTCTCTTTAAAAACTCTTTCTCTCTTAAATGCTAAGAGTCGCTTACCGCTCCCTCTACGAGTTTATCGCTCATCACATTTACAATGCGTACTTTAACTTTTTCCCCTAACCGTGCTTTTCCATCGAGAATCACGGTCGGGCCGTCACGTAACGGGTAAGCAATAAATTTCCCTCTAAATCTCCCCTCGCCCTTTTCCGCCACCAGGACCTCAAGCGTTTCACCGATCATTTTTTTCTTCAATGTTTTATTGATTCTTATGACTTCTTTAACTATTATCCTACTTGCTTTGCTTCTGCTAGCCGATGGAGGCTCCCTAAATTTTTCAAATGCAGACATTGGGAGGGGCTTAAACTTGTAAATAGTTATCTTCTCAGCTCCCAGCCTAAATGTCTCCCTAATCATTCTAGCAGTCTGGCGGGCAGTCTTAATCGTCTGGCCTGGAAGGCCATGAATAAAGTATACATAGGGGCGTAATCCCGCCGTAACTGCCTTTTTAACAGCTGATAGAACTTCACGGGGATGGGCAGGACGTCCCAAGGCGGCTGCGTGACTCGCGCTTCCCGTTTCCCCCCCAAAGTGAATGGTGGTTTTAGGGAGGTACTCTGATATGAGGCTCGCTGCTTCCCTAGTGAAAAGGGAAGCCTTTACATTCTCAACGCTAACGTATGCTTTATCACCTACAATCTCCCTTAAACCCATGAGGAGTTTCTCTATGTATTCGTAGTTTGGCTCGGGCTCTCTAGGGTCCGTTAAAACCCCTCCATTCACCTTCCTTTCTCTGTGAAATTCTAAGAAGCAGCTTGCTCCCAAGTATATTCGTCTAACACCCTGCCTAAGCAATCCTTCAATTTCTCTTAAAATGGACTCTACACTCCTACTCCTTGGCGGCCCATACATGCTAGGAACCGAACAGTACCCGCATCCTGGAGGGATTCCCACTGGACATTCTAATCTTTCCTTTAAGTTACCGCTTCTACACTTACTGCACTCTATACACACTTTCCCGTCTGGTAACGGTATTCTAGTCCTGTAAAAGTTCGAGCATCCCCTCACGCACCAAACATAAACTCTAGCAACCCTATAGAACGGATAGTCCTTAACTCTCTCAATGGACGGCTCCCATAGCCTAGCAGTGCGCCTTGGATCGGACTTAACGGCAACCCCATCTGAAGAGAGAAAGCTCACCCCCGCAGTTTTCCTTAATTCGTCCTCACCGGGAAGGCACCCGTCCTCTAACCCTCCCCTAAGTAGTTCCGCGATAGTGTCCTCAGCCTCTCCAACCATGACTAAATCATACCCTCTCTCTAACAGTTTCTCCGCTTCGGCAGAGGCAGGCCCCCCTGCTATACATACTCCTCCTCTGATTTTCCTCCATATCTTCACAATTTCTCCCATAACCTCTAGGTCCATACTCATTCCGCCACACATTAAAACGTCAAACTGTTTCACTTCTGATTTTGCATTGAAGAACACCTCTGGAACCATTATTCTAGCCTCACATCCAAAACTCTCTAAGACACCAGCTACTGCTCGTGCACCGCTTCCTATCACGTCCCTAGTAAGCTTCCTAATTCCCTTCCCCGCGCCAGTAGCATCAATTATCAGAAATCGGGTCAATTTACCTTATCTCCCTCATGACGTTTTATTTACCCTTTTAATGGGAATCATCCCCTGCTGGGTATTTAAAGAGTCATTTTGGTGGCAAATCTTATTAAACCTTTAATTAATTTATTTAATTTAAACATCGAAATCGAGGTATGGTTTAGTGTTTGAAATGAAAGGGTCTTCATTACCTTTCTTAATTTGTTACTGGGAGGGTAATTGTTGTCTCGTAGAAGCTCCATGAGTACCATCGAAGCATTAAGGATCGCTGACTTTTCAGTTTTTGGCTATTCAATAGACGAGAGCTCGTTTGGGTTCTCTGTTGGCCCTAAAGGTCTCAGTAGGAAGGGGGCTGAAAAACTAGCTTCAGAGGTTGCGGAAGCAGTCCATATGCTCAACCGTCTTCTTTCAGAGGAAAGTGGCGTTTCACTTGGTTTCATAGAGTTCGATATTGTTGGGACTGAAAAGGGAAATCTTCCTGAAGCGATGGCTTTGGTTACAGGAGGCGATGAGGAATCATCAAACTTCATCGTACTGTTAGAGCACGAGAAGGGTTTAGTGGACGTATTTAAGGTTATGGAGTTAGCGGGAGAACTTTCAAGTAGGCTTAAGGATATCCGACTAGCTTGCACTGCCTCAAAATTAAGTTCTCAGGATACGAAGCTTGTTATGCAGTCATTTGTAGAGCGCTTTACTAGAAGGATTTACGGCGAGGCATCGCAGAAAAAGTATAGGGAAAAGTATGCAAGGGATCTCCTAGCTCATTTAAAAATTCTAAGCGGCCTAATAGTTGAAGGCCCCATCGAAGTAAACTATGGTGTTAAACCCCTCGGCTTTAACGCGTCAGTTAAAAAGATCTCGTTTGAAAAGCAAAACGTCTCCAAGGATTTCGAATACCTTAAAAGTCTGATTTTCACGAAGACTGCGCTTGAAGTTCTCATAAACGATGTTGGCCTTATAGGTCGGGAAATATTATCTCTAATCAATGATTACACTGTAAACGAGATTGGAGAAAATATTGCATTGCGTTTAGCTGAAACATTATGGGAGCGAATTACTCCAGGTTTGATCGACGTTAAAAACATCCTAGAAGATTGTGATTTGCTCATGGATGAAGCTAAAGCCTCATTCAACCTGCTAAAAGAGAAGCTTAACTCCCTCCTTCAAGCCGGCGAGAAAGACCTACTAAGAAATCACTTAGATAGAATCGACGTTGAAGGTCTGGCTAAAAAGTTTAAAGATGTCCTAGCTAATTTCTTGTTTAATGAACGGACTCCTGAAGAGGAGATTTGGAGTTGGGATCTCAAAGATGAAGTATCATATTTCCTTGAACAAGCGGAAAAAGGACTTAGTTTCTTTGAAAGGGCCATTTCATCTTTCGTTTTCATGCAGATCGAAACAATCGTAGCTAGGAGGCTCCTCGAAGATTTTGTTAGAAACATCGTTGACCCCATCCGCAGAAAAGTGGTTGAAGCATATATTAATAAAGTTAAAGAAAAGCTGGAGAGCTGGTTTGAGAATAGAAGTCCGGAGATCCCTTTAAACTGGGATTTCAACATTTTCAGAAGTAGACTTAAAGATGATCTCATCTCTCAACTTGAAGGCGACGAGGACCTTTTCTCGATTCCAGAGATTCTGGAAATCGCTTTTAACGTAACACTAGCCGAAATAACGCCAGAAACACGCAACATAGTTAAAGACGTTTATCAGGAAGTGCGTGAGCACGTCTCAGAGGTTGTTCCCGGCCTTTCAGACTACCTTCTTAGCCACAATGTTCTAGGCGCCTTCTTAGAGCATAATCCAGACATAACTTCCCCACAAGTTTTCTCTGAAAAATTCTTTAGCTTCATCCTTCGGGACGTTAAGGAGTTCCCTAAATGGGAGCGCTTAGCGAAAAGCTGGTTAGAACTTTTCGCATTAACCTTTAAGGGTAAACCTGACATATGCAGCCTCGTAGCGGAGTTTGTTGACTTCATAAACAGAGTTAGAGATGAAGAATCATCAAAGGATAAGCCAAAAGAAATCTTAGAGACTAAGCTTAGAGACCATCAGCAAGAAATCGATTCACTTTTAAGCAGCTTATCCGAGTTAATGGAAAAAAGAAATGGTATTGAACGGCAAATAGATGTTGTACAGTCACAATTAGACTCGACGGAAAACTTTGAGATCCGTCTTAAAACCGATTACAGCGTGAAAGTTTCAACGTTAAAACAACTACGGGAGCGGTTAGAGAAAAAGAAAGACCTTCTTGAGAAAATAAGTCAAACTTTAGCCTCGGCACGTGAAGAGGATAAACCTCCCCTATTAGAGCAGAAAAACAATTTAGAAGCGGAGCTACAAACTACAACATTGGAAGTGCAAAAAATCATTTCTGAAATTGAGCGGATTGATAGGGCGCTGGGTGAAGCGATCGAGGCGAAGGAACGCTTTAAAAATGCTTTAAAACAATTGCATCTGGACTTAGAGAAAATTTCAGATGAAATTTCAAAGTTGAATGATGAAATAAGATGGAAAGAGGAGATAAAGTCAGCCCTTACAAAGTTTCTTGAAAACTACTCTCATACGTCTGAGGAAACTCTTTTCCTTCCGCATATAGTGAAGACGGAACTACAGCCCTTCATACGTGAAAAACTCGTATCTGAGGTTCCACACATAGCAATTGAAGGGCTTTTCGATGAATTCAAGACATATATGGAACGCATTTTTCTTAAGGCGTTTAGTTACATTCTTCTTAGGCCTGCAAGACTTCTTTTACAAAGCGAAAGCCAGCCGAAACTTAATTATCTAGTTCTCTATGAATATCCCGACCCAAAAACTGTTAGGATGATTATAGGAAACAATTTACTTGACTTAAAGCTGAGCGAAACGGAGGGGGAATAATGTGGACGTCCACGCAAAGGGATATTCTGAGAGAGGTTGCTCCAGGGTTTGCTGTCAGAGAATTTTTAAGCAATTTTCTTGCTTCGAAATCTAACTGGTCTAGGTTTGAAATGCTTGTGGGGGAAAGTGCTTTTCTGCAAGACTTCGTAAAAGCCGCCATGGTATCGCAAATTTATAGCTACATTGGTATTCGAACAGTTTCCCCCATGGATGCAGGAGCATCGTTCAAGAGAGAAGACGATACCACCATAAAAGAGAAACGTGACCTTTTTAAAGAAATATCTATACTTTTAAACGATAATTTTCAGAAAGACGTTCTTCTCTTAGAGAAAAAGACAGAACTTGAGTTAGCTATGGCTAAGGCTAAACTTGACGGAAAACCCAGCGTTGAAGATATCCCAAAACGCTACATTGTAGAGGTATCCTCCAAGTTTCCAACTACACATCTAATAGACTTCTTAGGTGATTTACTAGGTATCTCCTATAACTTCAGATCCGAGTTCTTAAAGAAAACTTACGGGCTGAAACCTCTATCTCTGGAGCTTGAGGAAGAGGTTAAGAACCCTCATGAAGAGGAATGCGTCGAAATATCAACGTTTATAAAAGTTAAAGACAGACTAAGAGAGCTAGCCGGCTTAAATGAGTCACCATTAAATGTCAAGCAATTATCATATCTTTCAAAGGAAATATCATCACGTATTTTTAGTCGCCTCCCAAAAGATCAAGCAGAACTAAGAACATATATAGAAGCTTGCGGACTAAAGCTTCTCCTAATAGGTTTATTCAAAAAATATACGCGTGAAAAGACAAGCTTAGTGAACCTGTTCAATGAAACATTAAGAACGCTTACATCCAGCATTAAAGATAAGTCAAAAAACGTGTTAGTTCTCAGGAGAATCCTTTCTTTCCTAGCTGGAGAGGAAAGGATAGAACGTCTAGGAATAGATTTAAGTATGCTTCAGGCAGCCCTTTCAGGGGAAACGTCATCAAAGGATGTACTGAGCAAGTTTAAGGAGCTAGGGATGAGTAAAAGCGACCTTAGTTTCATGCTAGAAAGATATAAGCGCCTTGAAAGAGTGAGAAGCGTCTTAACGGAAAAAGTGATTCCCCGTCTCAGAGGCCAGGGCTACTCTGTTCATACAGTTAACCTAGAGATGTTTACTGTTCCCCCCTCTAAGTTAAGTAAGCTGGAAGAGCTCATAATAAACGAGGTTAAAAAACATATTTCTCCGCCTCCCCCAGAAGAGTTTAGGGAGTTACTTGAAAATGAAGCTTCGATGCGTAGGATACTGAATACCTTAGGCACTACGGACATTAACATGTTAAAGGTTGCTGTAGAGTTTGAAGTAACATTGGATAACTTAGTTAGACAGGTCATGCAGGCATTGTTTTTTGAGTGTCTAGCGCACGCGTCACGTGTGGTAGAACTCTATAACCGGCTTAAAAAGGATAGTGAACGCTTTAAGATTTTCTTCAAAGTTGTCATAGAGGAACCAGATGTTAACATAAGATGTGTAAAGGAGGAGATGCTTGTTGAACTCATAATACGAAGGCAAATGGAAATACGTGAGGCCTTCCCCGATTTGGATACGTTAAAGATATGTGGCTTTATATGGGCGCGTCAAGCAATGATCCCCATGGAAAAATCTGTAAGAATCCTTGAAGAAACACCGAGCCCTCTTTTTGCGAGTACGGTAAGTGCCCCATTAAACTTTAAGTCGTTACCTCCAGTAAGCTATGCTACTGCATATGATTTGGCTCAAAGATATATCAGCATTCAACTTGAACAGGCTAAAACGGTTAAGGAAGCTAGGGCAAGGATGCTTGAAGAAGAGGAGAAAGCCAAGAGAAGGGTATACGAGCGTTTAGAGCCAACCAGCTTACTTGAACGAAAAATAAAAATCGCCCTTAAGGCGCCGAGCGGAATAGAGAAGGCTGAACTCGAATGGACCCAGAAAGATACTCAAAAAATAGAGGCCATAAGCAAACTCTTCATAAGGCAAGAAGTTGGAAGCCGAATATGCCCTCACTGTGCCCGAAAACTGAAGGATGATGTGTGCCCAGAGCATGGGTACGTAACCCCTATTGTTGAAGGCCCTCTGGAAGCTTTAGCTCACTTTTACTTTCTCTCCCTTAAAACCATAGAGGAAGCCCTTCCACAAAATGCGAAGCGGCTGCGTAAGCCATCGTCCTTTAGCGATGCACTTAAAACCGTAAAGTCCATTTTTTCTGAGCTTAAGATAAAAGGGAAACTCTCGCCTAAAAGCTCAATGAAACATGTAATGGAGGGAGACGTGGACCGCTACTTAATTCCTGCCGTTGCCAAGGAGATTGCACAAGCTTACATGAGATCCGTTGGTGAGCTTAGAAAGCTGAGGTAAAAATGCAATGCATGTTCAATTTAAGCTTAGAAGGAGCGTGCGTCTTTGAAGGAAAAATTATTTGAAGAAGTTGGCCTCCTCCTCCATGAAGGAGACGAGCTTGGAGCGTTAAAAATCTTAAAGGAGTTAATGAACGACGAGGATCCAGAAGTTAAAGTGGCATCGCTTACCGTAATCAGTGTTATTATGGGAAAATTTCGCCGAATAATCGAGGAGGCGTTCCCGCAGGTTCTTAGGATGGCGCTTCAAGATCCTCACGTCTATGTTAGGGGAAACGCTCTTGAATTACTAGGAAAAGTGAGTTTTGAATTTCCTGAAATAGTCGAAAGGCACGTGCATGAAGTGGTGTCAAACCTCAGCCTACAAGATAGTGACTTAGCATGGAATGCTGTTGTAGCCCTTGGGTGGATCGGCGGGAGCCAGCCCGGTTTGATTGCCCCATTCATAGATAAGATCGGGGCTGGGCTTAAATCTAGCTTTGAGATTAACAGGATCACTTCAGCTATGGCTCTTGGATGGATTGGTAGCATAGATGCCGAGCTGGTGGAGAAGTACATTCCACAATTACTTGAGCTGTCTAAACCCGGTGAGGCGGAAGAAGTCCGTTTAAGCGCTATAGATGCCCTAGCGTCAATATCTCACGGGAACGCTTTAAAACTCGAGGGTGCAGTGGAGGACTTAGCGTTAATATCTGTCATTGACGAAAACGAGAACATACGTGGCAGTGCAATGGAAGCCATAATAGAAGTATGTAAGGAGAAGAGTGAACTAGCGCGCGCCGTTGCCTCGGTTGTACTTAAAAATGTGTCTTTAGAAGGGGGAGCAGACTGGAAAATAGTAGTAACCCTTGGTTTAATAGGGACAGGGAGCCCCGAAGCAATACCTCACATGATACCCGAACTGCTAAAGGCGCTTGAATCGCGTAAGGTGTCTGTAAGGGCGACGGCTACGCTGGCTATAGGCTGGCTCATCGGCAATAACCCCGAGCTTCCCGAAGAAGCAGCAAAAACGGCAATTAACGCTGTTTCCTCCCTCCTTGAAGACGAGAATCCGGAGGTTAGAAGGTGCGCGGTAGAGTCCATAGGTTGGATTAGCGTGAATAACCCTCAAATATCCGAGGAAGCAGTCTCTATCATTGAGGGTGTACTGTTAAACGAGAGAGATGAACGGGTAAAGTTAAAAGCTGAGGAAGTCATAGAGTTTATGAGAGAGAGGATAAAGCACTTTAAAAGGCAATCCGCTTAGTAAACCGGTTAATATCTGCCTCCCTTAAGGATTTGCTGGTGGTAATTTGTCAAGGGAAAGGCGTTATAGCATGCGTTATACAAGGCAAAGATGTGAAGCTTGTGGTGGCCCGGTTCTCTTCGATTTTTCTCAACGGATCCGCGTTTGCAGTGTCTGCGGGCTTGTGCAAAGCGGCAGAGAGGAACCCGACATTTCATTTAAGAACGTTATGAGGGCGCTTCAATTTGCAGGTACAATCGAGGAGCTAGCTAGGCGTCTTAAAGCGGAGGATTGGGAAGTGGAGCGCGTCGTCCTTCTGATGCAGCGAGAAGGACTCGTAAACCTTAAAGGCGATAAGGTAGTATTAACCTCCAAGGGACGTAGGGCAATGCTACGCGACGAGGTAGAATAAAAACAGTCAATAAACCGGGTAAAAGGAAGTTGTTTCCCCGCCTCTTACCGTATTTTTTCTATAGCTTGCATATATGCGTCCGTTTCAACCTTAACTCCTAAGTCTAAAAGTGCTTGTTGTATAGCTTGTAGAGTTGCTAGGATCTCCCTCTCGGTAACGCGTCCCATGTGCCCTATTCTGAATATTTTCCCTGAAAGCTTATCTTGTCCTCCAGAGATCACGACGCCATAATCTCTCACTTTTTGGCGTAGCTCCTTTTCCCTTATTCCGTCTGGAAGCCTAACAGCTGTAACGGTGGCTGAGCATATGTCTTCGCTTACTGGGAAGAGCCTGAGTCCCATCGCTTTGACTCCTTCCCTTGCGATCTTAGCTACGTGATGGTGTCTAGCTATGACATTATCTAATCCCTCGTCGAACATGAGTTTCAATGCGTCCTCTAATGCGTAGAGAAGCGTTATCGATATCGTGTACGGGGTCTGCGGAGGCTTCCTCCTTAAACTCTCCCTGTAAGCTGGCAAGTCAAAGTAGAATGTTCTTCTTCTAGTCTTATTTATGACTTCCCATGCATGGTCTGAGACCGAGATGAACGAGAATCCTGGCGGGATCGCGAAGCACTTCTGGCTACCTGCCAGGCAAATATCAATGTTCCATTTGTCGACCGGGACGTGATCGCCTCCCATACTTGAAATAGCGTCCACTATGAGAAGCGTTCCATAATCCTTAACTATTCTTGATATTTCCTCTACAGGGTTTCTTACTCCCGTAGACGTTTCATTGTGGGTAACCGTGACGGCCTTAACATCGTCGTGCTCATCCAGAATTTCTTTAACTCTCTCCGGGTCAACGGCGTCGCCCCATTCGGAGGCTACCTCTAGAACCTCAGCGCCGAATACCTCAGCGATTTTCTTAAATCGTTCGCTGAACTTCCCACATGTTGTACAGAGGACTCTGTCACCTGGCTCCACCACATTTGCAATAGCCGCCTCCATGGCGCCAGTACCTGAAGCAGTTAATATGAATACGTCGTTTTCCGTTCTGAAAACCTTCTTTAATTTCTCAATACACTCGATTAGCATTCTGCCGGTTTCTTCCCCCCTGTGAGATATCATGGGCTTACTCATGGCTTTAAGCGTCCTCTCGGCCATAAATGTTGGACCCGGTATCATGAGAAGTTCGTCTCTGCCCATTTACGTCTCCTCCGAAAGTTCCACCATAACTAACTGAAATCATTATAAAAAAATTGCCAATACCCTCCGATCTGCCATCGTGAATCCGTGTAAGGGCGCTTTAAGCAGGTAATGGAAAACGTATTCTACTTTTCTAAGATGCTTCCTTAAAGAGACATTTTAGACTCCTCTGCCACTCTGCTATAATTCCTCGCAGGTTTAAAGAGGAGTAAAGGCTTCGATGAGGCAAATTTAAAAGGGAAAGATGATTAATGTGTCAAAGCGATTTTAAGGGGATGGCTAAAGGATGGCAGAGGTAAAATTACCTTTATGCAGTAGCTGTTCAAAGCCTATCCATCCGGATGAGGGTGGCGTTAAGTTTTTGTGTCCAAACTGTGGCAAAGTAACCATTTGGCGCTGTTACAGATGTAGGCAGCTTGGAAACACATACAAGTGCCCAGTATGTGACTTTGAAGGGCCATGAAGTTCCTTCACGTTAGTTAAATGTGTTAGGAGGGGTTTACGTGGCGAAAGTGGTGGTGACCGTTAAGGTTTTCCCCGTGTCAACGGATGTCCCCTTAGACCAGTTGCTGGAAAAAATTAGAGCGTCTCTGCCTGAGGGAACAGAGCTTCACAGCTCAGAAAAGGTTCCAATAGCCTTTGGGCTGAATGCTCTCAGAGTGAACATTCTGGTTCCCGAGGAGGAGGGTGGAGCCTCCCACGTCGAGAAGGCTATATCAAGCGTAGATGATGTAAGCGAAATAGAAGTGGAGATGGTTAGGCGCATCTAGTCCCAGAAGGTAAGCTGACAAATAACTTATGGCTTCTAAGCTTTCTGGGAGAAGTCGCGGTGGTATCGTATGTGTGGAAGGCAGAGACCGTATAGTTTAAAAGGGTAATTAATCAATAGGCTTCACGTAAGTTAACTAGGTGAAAGAAGTGGTGGTTGAAATGTCTCTTGGCCCTATCCCTTGGCAGCTTGGCAATATACAAGGTCCCAAAACAGCTAAAGTTATTAATAATGCAAGGGTTGTGCTTGCCCGCCTCAAAAGAAAAAAGAACCCTATCTTGA
>Ga0180301_10001486_pt1 | contig 18535 bp, 20 predicted proteins | sample GuaBasSediGuay16_FD_121797 | JGI IMG/M metagenome (GOLD analysis project Ga0180301, IMG submission 121797) | Subseafloor sediment microbial communities from Guaymas Basin, Gulf of California, Mexico - Guay16, Core 4569-2, 12-15 cm | ecosystem: Environmental > Aquatic > Marine > Hydrothermal... | reverse complement strand
GGGGGATTTTAGGGAAGGTTTCAGGTTTTTCTTTGGAGTTTAGTCAAGTGTTTTAAGTAGTTTATGTATTCTGACGTTTTCAGCTTGCTTTCCCCTCTTTTCCTAGCTTGAAAGGTGTATGGTGTTTCTACCAGCTTTTGGAAACGTGCTTTGGCTATTATTTCCAGTAGAATTTTGAATCCTTCAGGGTTGAGTTCCAGCCCGTCTAGGATGCTTCTCTTGAATGCGAAGAACCCTGAGAGGGGGTCCTTCACCCTTCCAGCCTTTGGAACCAGCATTCTGGCTAAGAGTGTCGCCGTCTTTGAGACCAGCCTCCTCCACTTAGACCAGCCCTCAACGCGCCCCCCTTCAACGTACCTGCTCGCCACGACCAAGTCGGCTCCTCCCTCAATCTCCCTGAGCATGTGGGGGAGAACCTCTGGCGGGTGCTGGAGGTCAGCGTCCATCACAGCCACCACGTCCCCCCTGGCTGCCCTGATCCCATCAACAACCGCTGACGCGAGGCCCAGCTTTCCAGACCTGTGAATAACTCTAATGTTCCCGTACTTCTCAGCCAACTCCTCGGCAAGCTCGCCCGTTCCGTCAGGGCTTCCATCGTCGACAACAATCAGCTCGTATGGAAAACTACTTAGAGCCCGTCTAAGGCGAGACACCAACTCTCCTAAATTATCCCTCTCATTATAAGTCGGAACCACAACCGAAATGAACATTAAGGACACCCTTTGAGACCCTAACATAACTACAAAACACCAACCTCCTTTTAAACCTTGCAGACGGCTAAAAAGGATTAGTGTTGAGAGCTACTTAAGGTTCCTGCGCCGTTGATTCGGTTTCTACTCACGTGTTTACCGTCAGGCTGAATGTAGGCTAGGTTAAGTTTGAACCTTAGAGTATGTTAGCGTCCTTTTACCTTGCTTGGTTCCGCTTTGTCCATTTTCTGGATGACTTTGATAAATGCTGATGCTACCGGGTTTAGCTGGTCGGCTGCTACCTTGTCTATGGTGTCGCAAGGGTCAAAAAGGTATTCTGGGCCTGATATGTAGCTGTAGATGGGGTATCCTGACCTGTAAAAGGCGTTCGCATCGGTTGGAACGCCCAGCGGAGTATTACCGGGGAGAATTATTAGTCGTCGTAGGTCGTGCCTTTTCACCTCATCGGCTAGTATACTGGCCATTTCACGTGCTATTTCATTGCTCCCCCCATGGACAAATACGCTTCTTGGCTCGGGCATACCCGTATCAACCCATTCCCCATCTTTAACATCAAAGTCCTTTGCTATGTGTTCAATGCACACGTCTAGCATGAGCTTTGAAGTTATATCTGGATTGCCCTCTATGAATGTGGCATCCCCCCTTGCCGGTCCACCAAAGTGTGAACTAGTGAAGAGGAAAACGATTGTTTTATTCCTTTCAGATCTTGGAGTTTTAGCCATGTATTCGGCTACAGCTAAAACCTCGGCTACTCCTGATGCATCCTCGACGGCGCTGCTCCATGGCCCATCATGGTGGGAATGTACAACCATTACGTCGTCGCCTCCACCGGGTAAACGGGCGATAACGTTATGCGTAGTCGACGGCTCAACAGACCCGGTTAATGTTAAATGCGCCCTAGCTTTCCCTCCTCCTTCTTTAACGAGTTCTACTAGCCGGGTTCCGTGAGCCTTGTTAACCCAGAGGCCAGGGATCCATCCAGGTATCTTTCCGGGTAAACCTATGTGAGAGAGGAACCAGTCTGGAAGATCATGGCATAATGGGCCAAAGTAAGGTATGTATATTCTATCCTCATTTGTCGGGTAGTCCGCGAGGACTCCTACTACCGCCGCCGCCCGGTGTAGGCATGCCAGCCTGTACGCCCGCCACCAGTTAGGATATATCCACGTTGCTGGATGAGCGAAGTCACTTAGGGTTCCTGCGGGATCCCAAACAAAGTATCCCATGTTTCCTAAGGCTTCTATTCTTAGCAGGGGGAAGTGCACGTCGACTAAAACTATTTTTCCTTTAACGTCTACTGCTTCGAAATCTTCATCTGATCCATCGCCCACGTAAACCATGTCGGTGTCTATTCCTTCTGAACCTGTAAAAGCAGTGTTCGGAGTGTAAAAGCAGGGCACTTCCTCCCCGCTAACAGTTAATCCCCACTTATCGGCCTCCCAGCGGGATATTTGGTAGGGTTGCTTCTCCACGTCGGTTATGCCGAACTCTTCAAGCTTTCTTACAATGTAATCTTCAGCCTTGCAGTCTGCCTGCGTGCCGGGTCTTCGATAGCCAAACGAGAAGATCTCCCTTATCCACCCTAATATCTCATCGTTGGGGGCTACGTCTCCCTCCCTGCTCATCCCACCACCTCTAATAGTTAAATAACCGAAGAAAAATTTAAGCATTTTTTGAAGGGAAAAGGAGGCGTCGGTTTCTTACAGCTGCCATCTTCTTGGAAGACTTTTTCAAAAGGTTTTTATATTTTCTGGTTTTTGGGGGGTTTGTACTTTTACGGCACGGTGAGCGGGTTGGAGATACTTGAGTTAATCAGGAAGGGACTCAGGGTACGCGGTTTCATTTACGTCACACTCGGAAACATCGCCAACGCGGGGCTAGGCTTCCTTTTCTTCTTCATCGTGGCACGAATTTTAGACGTAAGTAGTTACGGAGTCATAAGCTACAATGTTTCGACAGGGTTTCTCGGAGCCACGCTTGCGATTTTCGGGTTAAGAACCGCTGTCATCACGTTTTACCCTAAAGAGAGGAATATTGTGCTTGTTAGGCAAGCCGCAACGTTCACCTTCCTAACAGATGCTGTTGGGATCATTATCATACTGGCATGTGTGCTATTTTTCAATGCACCCCTTGAGTTTGCAATGCTAATACTTCTTGGAAGTACAGCTTTCATGATGGCCACAGCGATCGCCTTAGGTGAGCAGAGGTACGGGCAGTATGCCCGCCTCATGATAGGCATGAGGATTGGACAGTGCGCCCTCTTAGGCATAACCTACCTTTTCATTGCTTTTACAGGGTGGTTTCTGCTATGGATTAGGGAAATTGTCCTCCTAGCTTATAGTATTCCCTACATTGCAGCTGGTTACAGGTATTTCAAGTTTATCAGGTTTAATTTTTCCTTTAGCGAGATCTATGCTAAGTGGCGTTTCTGCCTCCCCGCGGCTGCATCAAGCATTATGACTGCGTCTGTTGGAAGCTTGGACAAGGTGATCATAGGAGCGCTTTTCGGGATGTTCGCGCTAGGAAACTACCATCTAGCTTTTCAGTTTCTAACGGGATTCACCATTCTGCCCGTAAGCCTGCTGAGTTTCCTTTTACCTGAGAAGTCTGGAGGGGCAAAGAGAAGGGAGGTGGAAATCCTCGGCATAGCGGCTGCAGCATTGATAAGCGCTGCAGGCTTCCTCTTAGCCCCATACCTCATCAAATGGTTCTTCAGAGGGTTTGAGGGAAGCGTAAGTGCCATTCAAGCTCTTAGTCTGGCTGTTGTCCCAGCCAGCGTGGCAAACATCAGGATAAGCACGCTTTTCAGCGAGGAGAGAGCGGATCTTGCGATGGCAAGCTACCTAGCCATGTTTGGAGTATACCTTTCAGGAATAATTCTTCTTGGGGGGAGCATGCAGGCTTTAGGCTTCGCGATATCGTACACCATCGGGCAAGCCGTCTTAGCTGTGGCAACCGTGTTATTCTCGTCTGAGTCGTGGAAAAGGTGGAGGGCAAGCAGGAGAAAGAACGCTTCCGGAGAAGGCACGACACCAAACTGAAGATTTATTTTACTTCGGTCCTTCCACCCTGTTCCGGAGGGTGCCTATTTTTTCTATGTATGCTTCCATCACGTCTCCCGGCTTTAGGAGCTTCGGCTTCGGCTTCGCGTAGAAGCCGACTCCGGCAGGGGTTCCAGTAGCTATCACGTCTCCCGGCTCAAGCGTCATCACGTCAGATACGAAGGAAACGAGGTATGGTACCTTAAAGATCATGTTTGCTGTGGAGCTGTTCTGCCTCACCTCCCCGTTAACCCTCATCTGCATTTTTAGACGGTGAGGGTCTGGGATCTCGTCTTTAAGTGTGAGGTACGGCCCCATTGGCGCGAACGTGTCGAAGCTTTTCCCTCTGAACCATTGTCCATCCCTAAACTGGATGTCCCTCGCTGAAACATCATTGAAGACCGTGTAGCCTGCGACGTAGTCGTAGGCTTCCTCCTCCGGTATCTCCCTACCCTTTCGGCCGATTATTACTGCCAGCTCGACCTCATAGTCAACCTTACGGGAAATTTTGGGGTAAATTACTGGTTCGTCGTGTCCAATTACCGCGGTAGGCGGCTTCGAGAACAAAATAGGGTTCTCTGGAGGAGTCAAGCCGGCTTCTTCGGCATGATCCGAGTAGTTTAATCCAAGACACACTATTTTGCTAGGTCTTGGGATAGGAGCCTTCAACTTAACGTCATTAAGGCTGTAGAGCAAGCCTTTGGCTCCGACCTTCCCCATCCGAAGATCTACTCTAACCGATTCAACAACCCTCCTCGCAGCCTCTAAACACTCCTCGCCAGACGATAGAAAGGAGATCATATCTGATGGAGGCTTAACTCCAGCTGCCTCATCCTCGTAAACCTGGAAGGCAGTGGGGATATCTAGTATCAACTCGTTTTCAACTAGTACGCCTAGTCTCAGATCGGCTCCCACCGAGAAGCTGACCAGCTTCACGTAAAGCACCCCTTCATCTGGTAAGAGAGCCCTTAAGCCTCTAAGCGTGGAGTCTCCGAGGATTCCTAGAAGATTATTGCTCTCATTTTTAAAAAATTGATTGCATTTACCTTGCCATCAATAAGTTTATGATGCAGGGGGATTGAATGCCGCGCTTAAGTGTGTCATTAGCGTGAAGAAATAACGGAATATTTATATGTGTGTTTTCTACGTGATTATTTGCCAAAAGAAAAACGATTTGCCTTCTTCTGGGGAGATGGGACTACGTCTTTGGCTACCCAACATATCAGTGTTCCGTGATCCGGTGGTCCCCCGCCTTGGGGGTTGGGTAGCCGACAGAAGGTTTCCTTGTTTTAAACGTTTTCGCCACATGGATCCATGCTACTTTTTGGCATTGACTGTTTCCTCCCCACTTCCTGAAATTTGGAAGATTTTCGATAAAAAAAGAAAGGGGGTGGTGAGATGGTTGCAGTCCCTAGAGGGCATCACATTATAAGTGAGGTCTTCGCTGACCCCGAGGTGTTAGATGATTTAGAGTTCCTGAAGGATACGTTTTTGACTGCTGCGGAAATAGCCGGGCTTCAGATACTCGACGTGAAGTTCCATAAGTTTGAGCCTATGGGGGTTAGCGGCATACTTCTAATATCGGAGTCGCATGTTTCAATTCACACGTGGCCAGAGGACGGATACGCGGCCATAGACATATTCACGTGTGGCGACGTTAGAAAGTGCTGGGAAGCCTACCAATACATAATCTCAAGGATAAACGCAAGGCATCATATTGAAATAGAGATTAAGAGAGGACTCTTAGATGAGTCCTGACTACTTGCCTGGGCTACGCCTACGCGTAGCTCAGAGCTCCAAGTGCATGTGCAGCACCCTACCCTACTTTTTTAATGATTTTCCTTGATGCTGGGGGGTGGTTATAGGTGATAGTGGATGAAAGGTTCCTTAGCGAGCTCGTAGCGTTCTGTAGGAGTAAAGTTCCATCTGACCCCAACTTGACCGTTTACGAGGCGGCGAGGCTCCTACGCCAGCTTGAGGACGGGGTTGCTATAAGTGATATTTCATGTAAGATGATGGTGTCCTCGGTCATGGCCGCGTTAGGATTCCTTTACTATAAGGGTGTGTTAAATGTTAACAGGGAGGAGTGTACCGTCAGCACCCCAGAGATAGAGTGGAATGTTAAGTCATTCATTGAACTTGAAATAAAGGGGGTAAGCAGGCTTCTCCCTCAAAGAGAGGCGATAAGTAGGCTTTTAAGAAAGAGGGATGTGGAAATCATATTTGAGTTCTCTCAGCTTCCAATAAACGTTGAAAGCTTGATGAGAAAGTTCGCATTAATGCAGTCGTTTCAAGACATTGACGGGAAAGACGTTATTTTCATAGGTGACGACGATTTTATGAGCGTCGTTTGCAGCCTTCTTGGCCTTCCTAGACGAGTCGTAGTGGTGGATTTAGATGAAAGGCTTCTCGAAGGGATTAAGGAGCTGTCCGATGAACACGGGCTAAACATAGAGACCGTTAAGCACAACCTTATACATCCCCTTCCAAAGGAGCTGCAGGGATCCTTCGACACCTTCTGCACCGATTCCCCCCACTGCCTAGGCGGGATACTTCTATTCGTGAGCAGAGGGGTTTCAGCTCTTAAAAGGGACGTTGAGACAGCAGGCTACTTCGTCTTCCAAACAGTTAACGAGCCACTGCTAATGGAGTTTGAGACAAGGCAGAGGCTAGTCAAGCTGATTACTAATGAAATGAATGGAGTAATCCAGTGCATGCTGCCAGCGTCAATAAAGTACATTACCCCTAGGGATGAGAAGGAGAAACTCATGGACGTGTTCCTTAACGCAGTCAAAGAGCCAAGTTTAGATGATTACTTTAAGAGGATCGAGGAGGCACTAAGGCCATCATCTAGGTTCATAGAGTTTTACCCAGAGTTCTCCATGGAGGCAGCGTTAATAGCCAGAGTAGCGTTCAGGAAGCCTAAACCATTAATAGAGGGGGACTACGACAAGGAAGCAGAAAAGAAGTATGGTCCGGTATACTCCTGGGCGATAATAGAAAAGCACATAGCAGAGAAATCGTAAGACCTCTAACCATACAAAAATTAACACATAACTTTCTTCACACATACTTAAGAACGAAGAATTCCATGCATAGCCTAGTTCGATACGTCAATGCTTAGCTTAATTAAGGGAACCGCGTGGACGAACCCGAGGGGACAGTGGAAAGAAGGGGCGGATCAGAGGGTCAATTTCTGCTTAGAAACAGAAGCCCAAATTTTCTGGACAAGTTTCTTTCCTTCAGGTGTAATCTCCACCCATCCAGCCTTCGTTTTAGTTGCTAAACCCTTTTCAACGAGCCACTCTATTGTTTCTTCAGGGGACAGTTCAGCCTTTCCACTAGTCCAGGGTCTGTGTGTGCGTTCGAGACGTTTAGCCACAAGCTTTAACCGCTCCCCCTTTGGTATCTGAGAAAGGAGAATTAGCGCGCTTTTAACCTCTTCAGGGAGGCATAACACTTGATCCGACAAGTTATCACCTCATCCATTAAAACGAAAGGGAGTTCATTAAATTAAACTTTATCGGTAAAACCCTCCTCTATGATTATTAAAATTGCATAGTTTCTAAAAATGAGCATGTGAAATCGCTGATATTGTTAAAATAAGATACAACAAATGGAAAATTTTGTTGAGTAATTAAGGTTTTTCGGATTTTATGCGTGTGAAAAACGATTTCAAGAGGCAACCAAGGTGGAAAATTGTGGGTTTAACAACGTTCAGGAAAGACGGGAACCCTACCAGTAGAATATTTTAACGAAGGGGGACATGTCAAATTACGGGTTCAAAGCGAAAAAAATAAATTTAGCTTAAACCTAGTTTTCAACTACTAGGAGGTTTCTGAAAATGGGTGGTTACCTTCCGGAGTGAAAGGGAAGCTGTTTTTAAGGAAGACCAGGTTGAACCTAACCGTTTTACTGCTTTTAGAACCGAGATCAACAGAAGGAGAATACTAGTAGACCCTTACAAGTGTACGGCATGCATGATATGCATGGTTACATGCGCGGCGAAGCATCATGGTTCCTTGAACCCTAAGAAGGCTAAGATCAGAGTTGAGAATAGGCTTCCAGTAGTTAAAGTCTGGTTCTTAGAAAGCTGTGACGGATGCGAGTCCTTAGGGGTGAGAGTTCCATTTTGCGTTCAGCACTGTCCTAAGGGAGCATTAAGAGTGGGGTGATGGTTGTGAAGGGAGGCTACACAGGCAGAATCTTAATGGTCGACTTGGGGAAAAGCGAGTGTAAGACCATAGACTGGACAAGTGAAAAGAGTGAGTGGCTGAAGTTTGTTGGCGGAAGAGGCTTCGGAGCTAAGATCATTTGGGAGCAGACAGGCCGGAGCACCGAGCCGCTTGGACCGGATAACGTGCTAGTTTTCGCTGCAGGCCCATTGACAGGTTTACCAGTACCAGGCCCAAGGATTAGCGTTTGCTCTTTAAGCCCGCTTACAGGGATATGGGGTGATAGCGCCATTGGAGGCTACGCTGGCCTCAGGATGAAGCAGTGCGGCTATGACGCAGTGGTTCTTAAGGGTAGAAGGAAGGGGTTCGTATATCTTTACGTTGGCGAGAACGAAGTCGAGGTTAGAGACGCGTCACACTTGGTTGGAATGGGAAGCATCGAGGCGCAGGAAGCCCTCAGAGAAGAGCTTGGAGGAGACGTAGCGGCTTTAACCATAGGTCCAGCGGGGGAAAACCTCGTCCTTTTCGCGTGTATAACAAGCGATTATGGGAGGCAGGCTGGCAGAACTGGAATGGGGGCGGTTATGGGGTCTAAGGGCGTTAAAGCGGTGGTCTTTGACGGATCTCTGGACGTGCCCGTAGCCGACGCCGACCGGCTAGTTAGCCTATTAGAGGAAGCTAGGGAGTACATTATGAAAAGCAACCCTGAGTTGTATGCCCAGTTCAGCAGGTACGGTACTACTATGACTCTCGACTGGGCTCAGGATGTGGCATGCTTGCCAACGAGGAATTTTAGCGAGAACGTCTTCGAGGACGCCGAGATGATAGGCGCTAACGCTGTGGAAGAGAAGATTATGAGGGGGAAAAGGGGGTGCTTCGCCTGTCCAATAGCGTGCAGGACCGTGTCTGAGGTTAAGGTTAACGGGAAAACCGTGCACCTAGATGGACCGGAATACGAGACGCTCGCACTTTTAGGTTCTAACTTAGGGCTTGGGGATATAGAGGCGCTTTCAGCAGCCCATTATCTGTGCGACCATTACGGATTAGACGCTATATCAGCTGGAGCTGTGATCGGGTTTGCCATAGAGTGTGCTCAGCGAGGACTAATGTCTCTTGACGGGTTAAAGGCTGAGTGGGGTAATAAAGAGACCATATTTAAATTGTTGGAGAGCATTGCATACCGGAGGGGAATAGGAGGTTTACTCGCTGAAGGAGTAAGGAGGCTAGCCGAGTTCGTGGGTAACGGGTGTGAAGAATATGCCATGCACGTTAAGGGCTTGGAGCAGTCCGGATATGAGACTAGAGCTGCTCCGGGGATGAGCCTAGCGTACGGAACCTGTGATGTAGGAGCGCACCATAACAGGTCGACGATAATTGGCTGGGAGTCCAGGAATGACAGGCTTGGAGTAGGTAGGGATAAGGTTGAGGTCCAGATTCTCCTCCAGCATCAGAGAAGCCTCTTCGACGCACTTGGGGTGTGCAGGTTTCCCTGGTGTGAAACCAAGCTACCCTTCGAGTATTACCCGATGTTTTACCAGGCGGCTACGGGAATACAGGCAGGTGAAGATGAGCTGCTGACAGCCTCGGAAAGGATTTTCAACCTCACCAGGATGATAAGTGTACGCCGAGGGGTTTCACGAAAGGATGATTACCCGCCAAGGAGGGTCTTTAATGAGCCACTTCCAAGCGGCCCATTTAAGGGAGTCAAGGTCGACATTAAAGACTATGATGGGATGCTGGACGTGTATTATAGTCTTAGGGGATGGGATAACAATGGGATTCCAACGAGGGAAAAACTGGAAGAGCTAGGTATCCTAGACATGATCGAGAAGGGAATGGGGTGAGTTCGGCGGCGAGAAGGGTTCCTACTCGAATTTTTTAGCTTTAAACCATGTTTCTTTTAACGGTCTTGAAAACTCTTCGATGTAGCCTTCTAGCGTGCTGCAGATAGCAACTGTTTGCTCCGCTTTTGGGGGGAGCCACGCTAAAAGGACTTCCTCCCTGTCTCTCATTACACCCATCATGTTTCCTTCCTCTAAGACTCTCAGGGAAGTGTTGGGCCTTGAGGCTATCTTCCTAAGGGTGGCTGGGTCGCCTGAGGCTGCTACTTGCAAGGTCACCCTTGGGCTGGCGGATAGGAGGGCTTCAACGTCCTCGACTTCGATGTTTGGGGCCACGAGAAGGAGGGACGACTTGGCTGATTTGACCACTTGCCTCATGTAGTCTTTCACGTTGCTGTAACCGGCGACTAAGCCCACCCCAACTATTTCCGTGAACGCTATGCTCCTAACCGCTTCAACTATGCTTTCAACCTTGCTCTTAGCCGAGTCAAGCTCTCTACCTATTTCTTGGCTTAAAGGCGAGACTACCGACGTAATCTTATTGGATGCTTCCGATCTAAGCTTGTCGAGGGATGCTTGCACTTTAGACAGCTCATCCTCAACTTCCGACTTAACCCTTAACACGACGGCCTTCTCATCCTCTGATGCTTTCGACACCTGCTCTGTGATCCTCCTTTGGACGTCCTCAAGGTGTCTTTTCACCGTGTCAGACAGCTTAGCTAATGCAGCCTCGAACTCCTTCCCAGCCGACTTAAGGGAGGATTCAAGCTTCGTAATAGTTCTCCCAATCTCCTCCTCCACCCTGCTTGCTATGGCTTCACCCATTCTTTTAAGGCTGAGTTTAACCTCTTCGCTTACCCTTGACGATGCAGCCTCCGCGCTTGAGGACATGATGTTGAAGGCCTCTCCCGCCCTCTTCTTAGCCCGCTCGGATTCCTGTGAAATCTTGCTTTGAACGTCTGTTAGAGCGCTTTGGAGCGAGGATTTTGCGTCCATGAGCCTTCTCTGCATCTCCTGAAGCTGGCTTACCAAGTCGGATATCGTAGACTCTACGTTTGAGGACACCCTGCTTATGCTCTCATTAGCAGAGGTGAAGGCTAGGTCCAAGGCGCCTACAGCGTCCCTCTCAAGTCCTGCAAGTTTACCCTTAAGCTCTGAAAGGTACGAGTTTAACGAGCTTTCAACGCTTACAGCAGCACTCCTGGAATGTTCTTTAACGCTTTTAACGGCCTCGTCTCCCATGGAACGGCTGGAAACTGAGACTTCTTCAAGGCATTTTTCAATGGCTGATGACAGCATGTAACCCGTCTCTTCTGTCACCGAAGCGATGGCACCCTCGACACTAGTTGTTGCTGATGAAGCCTCTTCTCTAAGGCCGGCTAAGGCCGCCTCCTCCCGCCTTGAGAAATCATCTAAGATCTCACTTATATGCTGAGAGAAAACCTTAAAGCTGTCAATCAGCTCAGCTACCTTAGCCTTAATGGCGTTTTCGACTTCACCACTAATGCTGCCAGCACTTTTCGAAACGTACTCTTTAACCTCACCTAGCTTCTCAAGGATCTCCCCAACCCCTCTTTCCAAGGCAACTCTAGCCTCATCCACCCTACTCTTAGGTGCATGAACCACAGAGGCGCTAGGCAAAGTAAAACCTCCACTCAGGCAGGAATCCTTAAAATATGTTAAACGTAAAAAATAAGAGTCTTATGGTCAGTGTCCCTGCCTCTAGGTGAAAGCTTACTTTTCAGAAAGTGTCGGTGACGTCTAATCTCCTCGCCAAGCAGGATTAGGGTGCTATCAGCACTCCAGCTCTGGAAATCCGGGTGAAGCACTAAGAATGAAAAGAATGAAAATAAAGTCGAACCAAGCAGAGTTAAAAAGGAACCGTTTACACCGGCTTACAGCCACATTTCCCTACCACTTAAACAGCTTTTCACTTGCTTATGTATTTGAATATAAGACGTCTCGAGAATTCTTTGCAACCGGAACCCTAACGAATCACAGGTAAAAGCATGAAATCAATTTGCCGCTTACAAGAGTGCACTATCTTATTTTAACATTCATCCTTTAATTAGCAATAACTGTAATAATTTAATTTAAATAAAAGGAAAGGTGGAATAAATTGGATAAGTTAGGATGACGGAGTGAAGTTTCTGAGGATGTTGAAAGAAGCTGAGGGATGCGGGTTGGCTACACAAACCTATCTTTTCAAGGTGGTAATGGTTGGGGATCCTGCAGTCGGTAAAACGAGCTTGGTTGTAAGGTATGTGCACGGTTTCTTTCAACATGATTACATAGCTACGATAGGAACACAGATAATGAGTAAGGAAGTTTACGTAAGGGATAACATTGTTAAACTTTCAATATGGGATATAGGGGGACAGGAGAAGTTTGACACGCTTGCCCCAGCATATTATAAGGGTGCATCCGGAGCGCTGGCCATCTTTGACGTAACACGTAAGGAAACCCTTGAAAATATTCCTAAGTGGATTTCACGGTTGCACCGATATGCAAACCCGAACGTTCTCACGATCCTAGTTGGAAATAAAGTCGATCTTGTTGATGAGAGGCAGGTTAGCCCTGATGAGGCAACCGGAATAGCAGATAAGTATGGGCTACCCTACGTGGAAACTTCTGCGAAAAGCGGAAAGAACGTTATTAAAGTCTTTGAGGTGATGGCTGAGAGGCTGCTAGCCAAAAAAGTCGGAGAATAAAACATGGTTTGAACGGCCTTTTCCAACTACCTTCTGCGCCTGTTTCTCTGGCCTCTCCGTGGCTTCCTCCTGTAGGGTTCACCTTGACCGAAGGAGAACCTTGGGATTGACGGCTGCCTGTACACGTTCTCTGATAGGTTATTGTCTACGTTTGCCTCTATCTCTTCGTCGATCACTTCGAAGCTGCCGTACCTGCCTAGGTTAAGGCGCATTTGCCCTCTGAACAGGCTTACATATCCGTTTTCTATCTTTAATGATGTTTCAGGGGAAACGTTTGAAATGGCGTCGTCCCATAATGTTAGGAGTATTGAACCTGTTTCATCCCCAACTAGTGCTTCGGCAACCCTATGGGTTGAGCCGTCACGCCTGGAAACCACTTCTCTTGCTTCACCAACATTCACAACTTTAACTTTTAGGTTTACTCTTCTCGAGGTTGGAGTTAAATCCCCTACGGAAATAAATTCTACATCTTCTTCCAACTTATAACCCCTCAAGAACATATACCCGGTTAGAAGAGCGAAAGAAGACAGAGGAACCCCCCCGCAAAAAACGTTAAAAAGGAGGCAGCCTTGACTTCTTCCGCTCTTAGCAAGACTTACGAATTCTCCCTTTTAATACTTATCGGTGCAAACCTCACAAAGAGGCATCCTCCTTTAGACTTTATCTTAAAAGTTCTACCTTAAGTATAAACCTTTGTTCTGGGTTTTCAGGGGAACCTCCTCTATCATAAGGGAAGCTAACGTTTTAAAAACATCTTCAACCATGTAGTTCTCCTTGGCTGACGATTCAAAGTATGGTACTCCTAACTTCTCAGCTAGGCGTGATCCATCTTCGTAACGAACTTTCCTCTGGGACACCAAATCTATTTTGTTCCCAACTAGGATTACGGGTATGTTTCCACAGTGGTATCTAACTTGGTTTACCCAGCTCATCACATTTTTGAACGTTTTAATGTCGGTTACGTCGAAAACCACTAGGGCGCCTCGCCCGCCTTTAAAGTAATTTGGCAGTAGAGGCCTAAACTTCTCCTGGCCGCCAGTATCCCATATTGTAAGCTTAATCAGGCAGTCGTTTATGTCCACTATTTTAGAGTAGAAATTTACTCCTAGGGTTGGAATATAATTTTCCCTAAATGATCCGGTGGCAAACCTTATTGTTAGGCTTGTTTTACCTACTCCACCATCCCCAACGACCAGAACTTTAAAATTATATATTGACTTACTCAATTAGGATTCCTCCTGATGAGAAACGACAGGCAACCCACTAATTGTTAAAGAGCTAAGTTTCCAACAAATTTAACATCATTTTCCCATGAAGAAAGCCTTGACTTAAATATGTTCCCTTTCCTTTTTTAAGGAAAATCTTTTGCAGATCTAACCTAGGTTTTACTTACATTCTTAACGTGGAGATGTACCTCCTGATAATACTCAGGGAGGGTGTGGAAAGTGATGTTCAGAAACGTGTTGAGAAGGAGAGGGTTTTGGAAGACTAGGAACAGTGATGAGGAAGTTTTCATGAAGCACGATGAAAGACTTGGAGGAATATACGTAACACTGCAAAACCGGATGGCAATCCTCAGAATGGAAGATAGGGACACCATACACGTGTTCAAAAGTGCTAAACATTTAGAGCTTTACCTTAAAAAGCTTGAAGAGGAACACGTGGGCGTATTCTTAAACGCGTAGAGGCCACCGTTGAGAGAGAAAAAGAGAGAAAAGAGTTAAATTTTTAATCGTAGCTCGTGTCTGCAGCACTCGTCGCCTGAGGCTTTACACTTAGTCTCCCAAGATTCAGCCTCAAACCCCCTCATAATGCATACTTCCGTAAAGATGCCATCAACGAAATTGCAGAACTTTAATCCTTTAAGCTCGTCCGGTAGGGAGATCCCCTTGCAGAGAGGGCAGTTGTAATCCTCATAGACGATCTTCTTCTCTTCAGGGATAACATAGATCTTATCGAAGTTTTTGCCGGTGTAAAAGTAGTAAGCAAAGTTATAGGTTTTTGAGAACTCGTAAAACTCAATGGCATGCTTACCTATTCTTTCAGCGTACTTTGTAAGCATCCTTGTACCGATTTTCCGTCCAATTTCCCAGAGAATCTTAGAGGCCTTGTCAATATCCCTATTTTCAACTTCTAAGATATAGTCAACTGTTCCGCTGACAAAGGATACGAAAGCGTCCAAGTTGAGCTTATCTGCTATTACATGCCAAGCAACCCATCCCTTCATTCCCAAATTTTAAGTCCCCCTGAAGTGGAGATTCTTAAAAATGAATTGGACATTCAAAACTAAAAAGTTTTTCCGGAAAGAGGCCGTTTTATTGGGGGAATTGATGTTGAAATGGCGTCCGACTAATCTTTCTCTTTGGATCTGCTCCCCGCTGCTATCTTTATTCCTCCATCTATGATTTTTATTTTTCTCTTTACCGGCAGTCTTCCTCTTCGACGTATTTCAACACAGTCCTTCTCTAGTAATATCAATGTGTTTGCCAAGTGGAGGATTGCTTCTGTTTCGGCTTCTCCAGCTAGTTTCGGCTCTAAAAGAGCCAAGATAACATTGTCTGAGAGTTGAACCTTAGCTTTTAGGAAAGAGAGAAATCTTAACGTCGCCTTAGGTGTTGCAAGGGTTATAATAGATGAAAGGGAGTCTATTACTATGCGTACATGGGGGAGATGCGATAGCATGGAGATTGACTCAACTATTTTGGAGCTGAGCGCGGCGAGATCTGTTGGAGCAGGAACGTAAGATACTATGTCCGTGTCTTCAACCGTGAAATCAACGGTTGGACGATAAAGGTCTATTATCTTGTAGCGGGGGGATTCACCTCCATACTTTGAAAGATCTAATCCTAGGTCTGATATCTCCGCCTCTATCTCTTCTGCAAAGTTAACTGCGGTGACGTATATTCCGCCATCTCCAAGCTCAAGCCCTTCACAGAAAAATTTCAGGGCGAAAAGCTCTTTACCCCCTAATGGTTCACCCACTACTATGCAGAGAGATCCGGGGCGGAAACCGCCATCGAGAACACTGTCCAGCCCTCTTATTCCAGACTTCACAGGCCCCCCCTTAACCATTAAACGATCCTCCTACGACTGCCTCGCTCAATTAAGGTATAGCCTCCACTATTAGCTTACCTATCTCACCCAGTTCCCTGAGAACTACGGCAGGGTCATTCTTAACTAGGAATAGCAGAATTGCTTTCGGTCCGACGCCGACAATGACCATTTTTCCGCCTTCAACGTTAACGGTTAGGTGCCGTACCAGCCCTCTCCTCACCGTTTCAGCAGCTACTTCAGCAGCGCCCAGCATGGAAGCAGCCATGGCTGAAAGCCTGTTCGCATCCACGTCTTGAGGCATGACGTTTTCGAGGAGATTGCCATTCCTAGTGGCTGCGAGGCACCCTTCAACTCCCTCAAGTGCCTGAATTCTCATTAGAAGCTTCCTCAGCCTTTCCTTATACTCCAAAAAAGCACCTCCTTCAAGCCGATAGTATGTTTAACAGGACGTCTAACACAAGGGAGATGTTGACCCTATTCTTAGCACTACAGCCTACTACAGGGGTTGAGGGACCTAGCCCTAGTGCCTCCTTAACGTCCTTAGGAGACAGAGCCGACTCTAAATCTTGCTTGTTAGCCGCAACGACGAATGGCGTACCATGGCTTTCACATTTCTTAGCAAGCTCTACGGCCCTTCTAAAGCTTGAAGGGTCTGCGCTGTCAACTACTAGGATGGCCCCCACGGCGCCATCAGCCATCTTGTCAACTATCGGGTCAAACTGCGGCTGCCCCGGGGTGCCGAAGAATTCCATGTAGAACCCTTTGTAGTCAAGGGATCCGTGGTCGAGGGCGACCGTCGTTCCCATTCTTTCAACGCTGACGGCGTCCTCGGCGAGGGCGTGTATAAGCGTCGTTTTTCCGGCGTTGTAGGGGCCAAGGACTATGACCTTTGGAAGGTATACTCTAAGCTCTCCCGGTGAAATGATCTTTATGGGGAAAGCGAGCTCTTCGAAGCTGGTGACCCAAGCTGCCTTCTTCACTCTCAACTCGTTCTCCACAAGGAGAGTTGGGTCTGGTTTAACCTCGAAAACCCCGTCGAACAGGTTCGTTACCTCCCTTATCATCTCGCTGTCGTAAAACCATGACGAGAAGAGAGCTATCACCGTCGAGTCTCCTGTTGCCTCTAAGAGGCTAATTAGGGCTTCCATTTCATTCCCGTAAGCGTCCAAGAAGCTATTCACCGAGTCGAACACTAGAAGAGTGTTTTCAGAAGAGAGGGATAGCAGCGTTTCCCTTATGGAGTCCAGGTTATACGGGTCGACAACGTGTGCTTCAGAGCTTTCTAGGCCGCTAAGCTTTGAGTATGAGTCGACGAGGATGAACCTGCCTCTCTGCTCGTGCGACTCAAAGCTTAAACGGGCTTTCCTAGCTTGGCGCTTAACGCTCACAGGAGGCTTATTGTTCACCAGGTAAACAGTCCTGTAGCCCTCCTCCAGCCCCGCCTTAGCCACATGGATCCCTATAGTTGAAGGGTCTATGCTTGGCGACGTCATGAAGATACATCTTGAACCTCTTGGAAGGCCGCCCAGCCGACGGTCAAACATTGGAAGACGAAGACGGAGCATTCAGCAGTCACCAGTCCATCAAAACAGGATTGATATGCCATCTTCAGATATGGAAAAACGCTTTTTACCCTCATAATGGGGGGAACCTCTCATCTTGTACACTTCGATGTACCTGCTTCTTTTATCACCTTCAGGCTCCCAGTAGAGGATGAAGACCCCATCAGCGAGAAACTCTTCCACTCCGAACCTAGTTATGCCCGGCTTACCATACTCTGTCTCGGTGACGAAAAGGGAAGTGCACCTATACCTTTTCAGCATGCTTGAAATGATGTTCAACTCACGTCTGACAACCCCCGGATTACCGTACTGCAGAAAGAGGACGGAGATAGGATCTAGGACAACCCTTTTAACTCCTCCTTCCTTCACTATGGCTTCTATCGTCGCGTAGAGTCCGTCAAGAGCGAAGACGTCAGGGTTGAGGGAGAGAGACTTCTCACCAACAGCAACCACGCTCAAATCAAGCAGGATGAGCTTATGCTGGTCTACCAGCTCATCAATACTCCAGTTAAAGTTCTTAGCGTTCCTGAGAAGGCTGTCAAGATGCTCTTCAAGAGAAATGTATAAACCCGGCTCGTCAAACTCCGAAGCGCCACGATACAGGAATTCCAGACAAAAAATCGACTTGCCAGCCCCCGAAACCCCAGACACCAGGTAGGTGCCACCCCTAAAAAGGCCGCCTCTAACAAGCTCGTCGAACCCCTTAATCCCCGTCGGAACCCTACCCTTAACAGCCTCCACGAGCTCCTCCTCTATCTTAATCCGTTGCTTAAGCTCTGTTAGAAAGCCTGAGTCACCCTCCTTACTTCTCCCTCTCACCAAGCGATTCTCCCTCCTTTAAGGCTTCGAGAACCACAATTAACTCCTCCTCCGTTGGCAACCCTATGAAACGCCAGTTGATCCCAACAATGTCTATCGTAGGAGTCGAGATAACCCCCTCCCTCACAGCCATCTCAGGGTTCTCGGAAACGTCCACCTCTTCGATTTCAAGGTTCAGGTTCAGCTTCTTAAGGGATGACCGCACCGTCCTAAGCACTTGAGGATACCCCGGAGTGCGATTAGTTTTAAAGATGACTATTTTATATTTCTCGCTCTTCACGATCTCCCCCCATGAGCAGCAAAGCATTCCTTTCTCATAGCTATGGATAAACAACCTAATAAATACATCTAAAAATAAACGCATACAACCTAAATTTAAATGATCTAATGAAACCATCCCCAAGATTACACCAACCAGTTATTAGAACCCTTAGGCAGGCAACCCCAAACCACCCACCCCACCCTCCACCCGGATTTTAAAGAAAAGTACTTACGTTACAGCAACACTAAAAATATTTTAGAAACATTCAAGGTTTTCTTCGAGGGAAAAATGAAGGAGAATGACCCTTGCATCAAGAGGGGAGTGCTGCAGGAGAAGGCTGGTGGTGGGAAGGTAAGATGC
>Ga0180301_10001485_pt1 | contig 18536 bp, 17 predicted proteins | sample GuaBasSediGuay16_FD_121797 | JGI IMG/M metagenome (GOLD analysis project Ga0180301, IMG submission 121797) | Subseafloor sediment microbial communities from Guaymas Basin, Gulf of California, Mexico - Guay16, Core 4569-2, 12-15 cm | ecosystem: Environmental > Aquatic > Marine > Hydrothermal... | reverse complement strand
GATTCCTTGTGCTTGCAGGGTACCTTTAAAATCGGATTTTATCTCGGTTCTTAGTTCAGGCTTCTCTTTGAGAGTTGCCTTTAGTTTATTTACCGGCTCAAACTTGAATCGTTCAAGCCTAGTTCTATCTACTTTTACTCGCTTACGCATTCTTAATCTCACTCTCAGATGCTAAAACGCAAGTATGAATAGGAATGACATAGATAAAAGCTCGACTGACTCCCTGATATGTACTAGAAATTCATTCCATGCACCAAAAACATCCAAACCAATTAATTCTAGCTTCCATGACTAAACAGGAATGAATCCACCATCAACCTATGACATAATAGTAGTAGGCGCAGGTCCAGCGGGAAGCCTCACAGCTAGAACAGCCGCCGAACACGGAGCCAACGTATTGATCATTGAGGAACATGAGCAGGCGGGCACACCAGTATACTGTGCTGAGGCGTTAGGAATGTCTGGGTTCATTGAGTCTGGGCTAGAACCAGTCGAACCATTGATCGCCCAGAAAATCAACAAGGTCAAGGTAATCGCACCTAACGGGAAAATAGTGGCTATCACTCACAAGGAGATTGAAGGCTACATACTCAACCGTGAACACTTCGACAAAGCATTAGCGGATAAAGCCGAGGAAGCAGGCGCGGAGATGATGAACAACACAAAGGCGCTTGAAGTCATCAAGGAAGGCGGCGTGGTGGTAGGGGTCAAGGCTAAGCGGGGCGGTGAAGAGTTTGAGCTACGGGCAAAGCTAGTTGTAGGCGCGGATGGACACGCCAGCGTGATAAGGAGAAACGCAGGTCTGAAACGGTATTTTGATGATTATGGGATCACAGCCCAGTGGACTGTAACAGACATCAACCTCGATGAACCTGATGCAAGTGAGATATATGTTGGAAGCGTGGTACCCGGCGCTTATGTCTGGGTTTTCCCAAAAGGCAAAACAGTAGCCAACATAGGGCTTGGCATCAGACACGACAAGTCCCGACCAGCAATACAGGTGCTTGACGACTTTATCGCAAATGATCCAAGGTTCAGAGACGGAAAGAAGATACGGAAAACAGGCGGTATCTGTCCCTCAACAGGCACGTTAGAGAAGATTGTTGACGATGGATTGATGCTAGTAGGTGACGCAGCGGGAATGGTGGTTCCGCTATCAGGGGCAGGAATCCATACCAGCATCACCGCAGGACGTATCGCCGGAAAAGTAGCCGCTAATGCGGTACGTGAAGATAATGTATCTGTTGAGAGACTCGCTGAATATCACCGGCTCTTTGAGGAGGCGTGGGGTAAGAACCTCCGCGATAGTAGACGGATGCTGGATCTAGCGGATAAACTGACTGACGATGATATGAACAGGGTCGCAGATACGATACATCAAGAGGATATTCTTGACATCGTCAACGGGCGAAATATCATAAAAACTTCGGTAAAGATCGCGTTACGTGACCCCTTGTTTAGCCTACGTTTCGTAGGTAAACTCCTGTAAACCGCCATATTACACGCGGGTATATACTATAGGTTTACTTGATTTATTCCTCCACTGGTAGGTACCCTTAAATTCTATAACCCATGCAAAAGGGATACGTGAGTGATATGGGGTATCGCTTTATTAGGTAAGTACCCAGAACAGGTACAGTTTTTCGACACCACCCTCCGAGACGGAGAACAAACCCCCGGAATAAGCCTAACACCACCAAAGAAACTTGAGATAGCACAGGCACTAGACAGCCTAGGCGTCAATGTTATCGAGGCGGGTTTCGCAGCAGTAAGCCCCGGGGAGAGAGAGGCAGTCGAGTTAATCAGCAACGCAGGGCTAGACGCAGAGGTATGCAGCGCCACCAGAAGCGTGATCAAAGACATAGACGTAGCGATAGACGCCGGCGTAGACAGCGTAAACATCATCATACCAGTTAGTGAGTTACACGTCAAACGGAAATTCAACAAAGAGCAAGCATGGATATTGGACGTAACGAGCAACGTAGTCCAACACGCCAAGGATCGTGGGGTAGTAGCCGAGATTTGCCTTGAGGATGGTTCACGGACAAAGATGGACTTCCTCAGAAAGGTAATCCAACGAGCACTGGACGCAGGAGTAGACAGGGTAACACCCTGCGACACCGTAGGCACTTTGACGCCTGAACGAAGCCTAGAATACTATGGGGCGCTGCATGAGATGTTCCCAGATATGGTTCTCGGAGTGCACGTCCACAACGATTTTGGATTAGCCACGGCAAACACCATCGCGGGAGTAGCTGGTGGAGCCACACATATCCACGCCACCATCAACGGCTTAGGTGAAAGAGCGGGTAACGCGAGCCTAGAGGAGAACTGTGTAGCATTGGAGCTTCTCTACAAGGTTAAGACAGGCATCAACATGCAGAGAATCACCTCTACAAGCCACACAGTCAGCCGAGTTACAGGTATGCAGGTGCAGCCCAACAAGGCAATAGTCGGTAGGAACGCCTTCGCCCACGAATCAGGCATCCACACACACGCGATATTACGTGATCCGACTACCTATGAGCGGATTGATCCGGCTCTGGTTGGTGCGACTCGTAGACTTGTCAGTGGTAAGCACGCTGGTTCGACTGGGTTATTCAATAACTTGATGACCATGGGCTTGGAGCCGAGCGAGGCCCAGTTCAACGAGATACTTGAACAGGTAAAATCCCTCGGAGACAAGGGCACCCTCATCAGCGACACCGATCTATATGAGATAGCCTCCAAGGTGATGGATATCCATCAGCAGAACCCGTTGGTGGTTGATGAGTTCATAGTTACCACAGGTAACAAGATCACACCTACAGCCAGCATCAAGGTAACACGTAACGGCGACAGCTACATGGAGGCAGCCACAGGCAACGGACCAGTAGACGCCACACTGAACGCGTTGGTGAAGGCAGTAGCCATCGAGGACCCTGTGGAGCTTGAACTCTATCAGGTAGAAGCCATCACAGGAGGAACCAACGCCGTGGTCAACGTCGAGGTACGCCTCAGACAAGGAGACCGCGTGGTAACAAGCCGAGGAGTCAACGAGGACATCGTACTTGCTAGCGTCAACGCGTATCTGAACGGTGTAAACCTGTACCAAAATATGAAGAAGGATAGACAATGAGCACAATCAGCGAGAAGATATTAGCAAAAGCATCAAACCAAGAAACGGTCTCAGCGGGAGACTTCATAAAAACAAAAGTAGACGTGGCGCTCAACCACGACGTCACAAGCGTACTGGCTTTTGAGGCAATGTACCAGATGGGCGCCGAAAAAGTCTGGGACCCAGACAAGGTAGTAATGATACTGGACCACGTTGCTCCACCAAGCAGCATCAACAGCGCACGAGTACACAACGTAATACGAGACTTCGTAAAAGCACAAGATATGAAGAACTTCTTCGACGTCAACAGCGGCGTCTGCCATCAAGTACTACCTGAGCACGGCTTCGTGAAACCAGGAATGCTGGTAATCGGCGCAGACAGCCACACCTGTACCCATGGCGCATTCGGAGCCTTCGCCACAGGCGTTGGTTCAACCGATATGGGAGCAGTGCTTGCAAGAGGTAAGACATGGCTCAGGGTTCCCGAGACCATAAAGGTCAACGTAAATGGGTCACTGGGCGAGTATGTTCACCCCAAAGACGTGATTCTACGGATCGCTAAGGAGATTGGAGTCAGTGGAGCCACCTATATGACCCTCGAATATCATGGGAAAGTGGTTGAAGAGATGAGTGTAGCGGGTAGAATGACCCTCTGCAACATGGCTATAGAAATGGGTGGAAAAGCAGGTATCTGTGAAGCAGACCAGAAAACCATTGATTGGCTTGACCAACGCACAAGCGGACCATACGACTTGGTGAAAGCAGACAAGGATGCAGTCTACAAGGAGACACTGGACCTAGACCTAACGGGCATGGAGCCACAGGTAGCCTGCCCCCACAACGTAGACAACGTGAAAGATGTCAGTGAGCTAGGGAAAGTAAAGATCAATCAAGCATTCATCGGCTCATGCACCAACGGACGCCTAGAAGACCTAGAACAGGCACATGCCTTGTTGAAGGGTAGACAGGTTCACCCTGATGTCAGGGTTCTCATTGTACCAGCTAGTAGAGCCGTCTACAAGAAGGCACTACAGAAAGGAATAATTGAGGACTTTATTGACTCAGGTGCGATAGTCAGCAACCCAAGCTGTGCCGCTTGTTTCGGTGGTCACATTGGCTTGCTTGGACCCGGAGAACGGGGAATCAGCACCAGCAACCGAAACTTCAGAGGCAGACAGGGAAGTCCAGAAGCAGAAGTATACCTAAGCAGCGCATCAGTGGCAGCAGCATCAGCACTAACAGGATACATCACACATCCAGAGGAGGTCGCCTAAATGCTACTCAAAGGAAACGTCTGGAAGTACGGTGACAACGTCAACACAGACTACATCATACCTGGACGCTACATGGAGCTAACAGACCCCGAGGAAATGGCTGAAAAAGTCTTCGAGGAACACGATCCAAGCTTCAGAAAAGGCGTAAAACCCGGAGACATAGTGGTTGGACGCACTAACTTTGGCTGCGGCTCAAGCCGAGAACACGCACCCATCGCCCTCAAAGGCAACGGCGTTAGCATTGTATTGGCTGAGAGCTTTGCAAGAATATTCTATAGGAACGCCATCAACATCGGCTTACCAGCACTAGAATGTCCCGGTATCCACGACGCTGCGGAGAAGGGGGATGTGCTTGAGGTTGATGTTACAGGCGGATTAGTACGTAACCTGAGTAATGGTAAGGAACTCAGGTTCAAGCCCCTACCATCCTTCATGGTGGAAGTGTTAAATGCAGGGGGCTTAGCACCTTATCTTAACAAAACAGAGGAATGGTAATGACAAAATACACAATAGCATTATTACCGGGGGACGGAATCGGTCCAGAAGTCGTTGACGCAACAGTCAAGGTAATGGACGCCCTCCAACAGAAAACAAACATCGAGTTCGAGTACAAGACATACATGGTAGGCGACGCGGAGAAGGAAAGATCAGGCACAGCACTACCACAGGCAACCATAGACGGCGTAAAAGCAGCAGACGCATGCCTATTCGCCTGTGTTGGCGCAACAGCGAAAGAGACAATTCTACCCTTGAGGCAGATGTTCAACCTATACGCCAACCTACGCCCAGCCAAAGCATACCCGGGCGTCCCAGCGGTTCGCCCAGAGACCGATATAATGATCATCAGGGAGAACACTGAAGGCATCTACAAGATGATCGGTCACAGATCACCAAGATCAGCTTTCAATGTCAGGGTCATCACATGGGAGGCATCAGAGCGAATAGTCAGATACGCATTCGAGTGGGCAAAGAAGAATGGCAAGAAGAAGGTTACAGCGGTCCACAAGGCAAACGTGCTGGACTATACTGATGAATTGTTCCTTGAGGCAGCTAGATCAGTCGCAGCAGAGTACCCTGAGATGGAGTACAATGAGCTAATCGTTGACGCAGCATCAATGTGGCTGGTAATGTACCCAGAGTCATTCGAGGTAGTAGTAACCACAAACATGTTCGGCGACATCCTCAGCGACGTAACCGCAGGACTCGTCGGAGGACTAGGAATGGCACCATCAGGTAACGTAGGCGACGACATGTGCATCTTTGAACCAGTTCACGGCTCAGCGCCAGACATCGCAGGCAAAGGAATCGCAAACCCAGCAGCATGCATGCTCAGCGCAGCCATGATGCTAGAATGGCTAGGCGAAAACGAGGCAGCCAAACTCATCGAGAACGCTGTACTCAAGGTACTGGAAGAAGGAAAGACTCTTACACCAGACCTCAAGGGAAAAGCCACCACAGTAGAGTTCGCAGAGGCAGTAGCCAAAACCCTCTAACCCCATAAACACTATTTCTCTTTAAACAATATTCTATCATAGATCAGCCTTGAGTAAGGTAACAGCAGCAGCCTGTATCAGAGAAACATGTGAAGGCTGTGAGATCGATGGAAAACTAATGTGCATACACACCAGACGAGACTTACTGGATTTCTATATGATCATATGTAACCTGTTTGTGCCATTTTTCGCTGGTATGATAGTTGGAAAATACTGGTACGGAATTCTAGGATGGTTTGTTCTAACGGTTTTCTTCTTCGGATACTTTGAAGCCCTGATACTATGCAGACACTGCCCCCATTACAAGGAAGAAGGAAACACATTGAAGTGCCACGCGAACTGGGGATGCCCCAAAATACCAGCCTATAATCCTAGACCAATGAACCGCACAGAGCAGATAGTTTGGCTGATCTCTGCAGCTGTGATTATGTTCTACTGGGCTCCATTCTTCATAAGTGGAAAGCAGTGGATATTCCTCTCATGGGGAGCAACTGCAGCAATAGTATCAGTTTACCAGCTAGTCAGAACCAAGTGCAACAGATGCTACATGTTATCCTGCCCACTAAACACAGTACCAGAAGAAACCAGACAGATATTCTACAAATACTACCCAGAACACAGACCATAAGAACCGGTTTTTCTTATGTTCATTAACTTTATTAACCCCCTCTAGGTATACAACCTTTGGTTTACAACTGAAGTGGTGTATATGTCTGAGGAAAACGATCGCATGCGAAACGTCTCGGGAAAAGACTTCGAGCAAGTCGTAGACGTAATCGGCAACCCAGTCAGACGCAGAATCATCCAAAAACTCAGCGAAGGACCAGACTACACACTCAGACTTAGCAACGAATTAAACATACATCAGCAACTTGCAAGCAAACACCTCAAAGTCATAAGAAACGCCCAACTCGTAGACGTAGTAAGACAACCCAGCGACAAAGGCGCGGACAAGAACATGTTCAGCCTCAACAAGTTCTACAGCCTACAAATAGACTTCAGCCCCAACCTCTACAACCAGCGACTCATCAGCTTCAACAACCCCCAGCTATGGATCACAGCGGACAACTACATGGACAAACTAGAAGACCAAGTCATGGAGCTAACTGACGAAGAGTGCGGTGTTGACTCCATCAACCCATTATCAACAATAGTCCAAAGCATAGACGACGAGCTAGAGAGCCTTGAGAAACGCAGGGCAAGACTTCTCTACATTAGGAACCTCGCCATGAACGCAAGCGTCACAGCACTAGAGGAACTGGATCGCAAGAAGCGTCAGATCATCCACTATGTCTTAAATCAGGGCTCCGCGAGCATTGACGCCATCAGCAGACATATGCAGCTACGGGAGCAGACCATCAAGGACCTCGTTGACGACCTAGAACATGAGGATATATTAAGAAGAGTAGGGAACATGGTTACACTCTCAGAGATCGCTTAGGGTCTCTGATCGTAATGTTTTTTAACTATTCATAGGTATACAACTTCTGGTTTACAACCAAAAGTGGTATACTATGAGCGGTGAAAACACAACAACCACACAAGACATACACACAATTATACACGCCGTTCATTGCCACAGGTTAAACAAATACGGAGAAATACAATAATGAGTGCACAAGGTCAACCCGTCGTAATACTCAAAGAGGGTACCGAGCGCTCTACCGGCAGGGACGCAAGGGGCAGCAACATAATGGCTGCACGCATAGTCTCTGAGGCAGTCAAGACCAGCTTAGGTCCAAAAGGAATGGACAAGATGCTGGTGGACAGCTTCGGCGACGTCACCATCACCAACGATGGAGCAACAATGCTCAAGGAGATGGATGTACAGCACCCCGCAGCAAAAATGATGGTAGAGGTCAGCAAGACCCAGGATGATGAGGTAGGAGACGGAACCACAAGCGTCGTCATATTGACAGGTGAGCTCCTAGGAAAAGCAACAGAGCTTATGGAGAAAAAGGTTCACCCCATCGTTATCATCGACGGCTACAGACAAGCAGAAGAAAAAGCCCTTGAAATTCTTGAGGAGATCGCCGAGAAGGTAGATCCCAAGGACAAAGAGGTCTTGAAGAAGGTCAGCATGACCACAATGGCAAGCAAGCTAATCAACCAGCACAGTGAGTACCTCAGCGGCATAGCCGTTGAAGCAGTACTGCAGGTAGCCGAAGATAGCAACGGTGGATACGAGGTAGACCTCGACAACATCAAGATCGAGAAGAAACCCGGCGCATCCATAACCGATACAAGGCTCATACAGGGCTTGATCATCGACAAGGAAGTCGTTCACGACGGCATGCCAAAACAGGTCAAGAAGGCAACCATCGGCTTGCTCAACGCAGCCATGGAGATCGAGAAGACAGAGTTCGACTCAAAGATCGCCATCGAGACCCCAGAGCAGATGCAGGCATACCTAGACCAGGAGGAGCAGATGCTTCGTGATATGGTCAAGAAGGTCAAGGACGCTGGAATCAACGTCTTGCTATGCCAGAAAGGCATCGATGACATGGTACAGCACTTCCTAGCACGTGAAGGAATCTTCGCGAGCCGCAGACTCAAGAAATCAGACATGGAGGCATTAGCCAAAGCCACAGGCGCAAAGGTAGTCAACAGCGTAGACCAGCTCAGTAAAGAGGACGCAGGTTACGCAGAGCTTGTTGAGGAGCGCAAGATCAGCGACGATAAGATGATCTTTGTTGAGGGATGTAAGAACCCCAAGGCAGTAAGCATCCTCATCAGGGGAGGCACCGAGCGTGTTGTAGACGAGGCAGACCGCAGCATCCACGACGCATTATGCGTAGTAAAGGACGTTGTACAGGAGCCAAAGATCGTTGCAGGCGGCGGAGCACCTGAGATCGAGACAGCCAGACTTCTAAGAGACTTCGCTGAGAAGCTCGCGGGACGTGAAAGACTAGCAGTAGTCGCATTCGCGGACGCATTAGAGGTTATTCCAATCACTCTAGCCGAGAACAGTGGAATGGACCCAATCGACGCGATAAGCGAGATGCAGAGCGCACACGCCAAGGGCAACAAATGGGTAGGCGTAAACGGCTACACAAACAAGGTAGAGGACCTATCCAAGATCAACGTCTACGAGCCAATGGTAGTCAAGGCACAGGCAATCAAGTCAGCCACAGAGGCAGCCACACTCCTACTGAAGATCGATGACATCATCGCTGTTCAGAAGATGAGCGCCCCACAGGGCCCACCAGGCGGCGGCATGGGTGGAATGGGCGGTATGCCTCCAGGCATGGGCGGAATGCCCGGAATGATGTAGGAGGATAAATGAAATGTCATACTATACAACACCAAGCGGACAACAAGTCATAGTCCTGAAGGAAGACACCGAGCGTCAGAGGGGACGCGATGCACGTCGCAGCAACATGATGGCTGCACAGATCATCGCAGAGGTCCTCAAAACAACTCTCGGCCCAAGGGGCATGGACAAGATGCTCATCGACAGCCTAGGCGACATCACCATCACAAGTGACGGAGCCACGGTTCTCGAAGAGATCGATGTACAGCACCCAGCAGCCAAGATGATGATCGAGGTCGCAAAGACACAGGACAAAGAGGTCGGCGACGGAACCACAACGAGCGTACTCCTAGCAGGAGCCCTACTGAACAAGGCGGGCGAGCTAATTGACGAGAACATCCACCCAAGCATCATAATAAGCGGCTACCAGGCAGCCTCCGAGAAAGCATTAGAGGCGCTGGAAAAAGCATCAATCGATGTAAGCATGGATGACCACGAGACTCTCATGAAGCTCAGCAACACCAGCATGAGAAGCAAGGCAGTCACCAATGAGCGTGACCACCTGAGCAGCGTCGTGATCGACGCAATCAAGCAGATAATTGAGAAGCGTAACGGTGACGTAATCGCTGACGTTGATAACGTCCAGATCGTCAAGAAGGAAGGACAGAGCCTCAACGAGACAGCCCTAGTAAAGGGAATCATCGTTGACAAGGAAGTAGTCCACGCAGGTATGCCCAAGAAGATCAAAGGCGCCAAGATCGCTCTCCTTGATACTCCACTAGAGGTCAAGAAGACCGAGTTCGACGCAGAGATCAGAATAAAGGACCCAAGCAGCATACAGGCTTTCCTAGACAGCGAATCAGATATGCTAAAGAAGAAAGTAGATCAGGTTGTCGCCACAGGCGCAAACGTGGTCTTCTGCCAGAAAGGCATCGACGATATGGCTCAGCACTACCTAGCCAAAGCAGGTGTACTGGGAGCACGTAGAGTCAAAAAGTCTGATATGGAGAAATTGGCGAAAGCAACAGGCGGCAAAGTAATCAACAACCTAGCTGATCTGAAGGAAGCTGACCTAGGTGCTTGTGGAATCGTCGAGGAGAAGAAAGTCGGCAACGACAAGATGATCTTCGTCGAGGAATGCAAGGACCCACAGGCAGTCGCCATATTCATCAGAGCAGGACTTGAAAGAATGCTTGACGAAGCAGAGCGCGCACTGAACGATGCCCTCTATGTCATCTCAGACGTCGCAGAGGTACCCCAGATGGTAACCGGCGGCGGAAGCATCGAGATGGAGATGGCAAAAGCAGTACGCGAGCACGCTGCACAGGTCGGTGGACGAGAACAGCTAGCCATTGAGGCATTCGCAGAGGCTCTTGAGGTAATCCCAAGAACCCTAGCCGAGAACGCTGGACTTGATATCCTAGATACTATGGTCGCATTGAAGGCAGCTCACGCCAAGAAGGATGGCGAGAGCATGGGCGTCAACGTCTTTGACGAGGGCGTTATCGATATGCTGAAAGAAGGCGTAGTCGAGCCCAAGGTGGTCAAGGAGCAGGCAATCCAGTCAGGTATCGAGGTCGCTTCAATGATCCTAAGGATCGATGACGTAGTCGCTGCGAAGAGCGGTGGCGGCGGCATGGGCGGCGGACCACCCGGTGGTATGCCAGACGACATGGACATGTAAGTGTCCAACCCAAATTTTTCTAACTATTTTTATTCAAACAATAAGTCCCCTAGTGGTAACGGGTTAAAACATTGAGTAGATAAACAATTAATACAATCTGCACTCAGCAATATACATGGACTTTAAGGATAAAGCATCGGAAAGAATCGAGAAATACCGCAAAGACATTGTCGGTATCAGTAAACAGATTCACGCTGAACCAGAACTCGGACACCAAGAATACAAGTCATCAAAACTCTTGGTAGATGAGCTTGAGAAACATGGATACAAGGTCGAATACGGTGTATCAGGCATGGAGACCGCTTTCATTGCAAGAAAAGGTGAAGGTAGCCCCAAGATTGGGATATTAGCCGAGTATGATTGTCTACCCGGTATTGGTCACGCTTGTGGCCATAACCTGATAGCTGCTTCAGCCCTTGGAGCAGGAATAGGATTAGCGGAACTCATCGAAGAAATAGGTGGAGAGGTTATTGTCTTCGGTACCCCAGCGGAGGAAGGGGTAGTTCAGAACGCAGGAGGAAAGGTGGTTATGATTGACGAGATCAAGAAGGTTGATGTCGCTATAATGATTCACCCTGCTCCTAGATGGGGAAGCTATGGCACTAGCAACGCTCGTGAAAGCTTCCTTGTGGAGTTCCATGGCAAGAGTAGTCATGCGGGTGCTGCGCCGGAGAAGGGAATCAATGCGTTGGATGGGGTACTGTTAACCTATACTGGAATCAATGCGTTGAGACAGCATATTCCTGACGGCGTCAGGATACATGGAATCATCAAACATGGAGGAGACTCACCTAACACCATACCGGACTACGCCTCTGCACATCTCTACGTCAGGGCTCCAACAATGCCATTGCTCAAGGAAATATATGGTAAAGTGGAAGACGTCATCAAAGGCGCAGAACTCCAGTCAGGAGCCAAGAGCAAGATAACACAAGTAGCAAACACCTATGCGAACACTATCCCCAACAAGATACTTAGTGATGTCTGGAGGGAAAACATGGTAAAGATTGGCGTGGAAGACTACCCTGAGGAAAAAGAGTTACGTCAAGGAGGTGGCTCAACTGATTTCGGTAACGTGAGCCAAGAGATACCCGCCTTGAGTGCTTACATCAATATAGGTGATGTAATACTGCACAGTCCCAGCGGCGCGGAGATGACTGGCACTGATCATGCTTATGATGTTATGATCATGGGTGCCAAGGGTTTGGCGTACACTGCTTTGGATCTACTTACTGACACTGATTTGAGGAAGAATGTGAGGAAAGAGTATGAGGATAGAATAGAGACTCAGTAAAAGTGCGGCTCCTATACCTTTAACCTCTTTCAATCTCGAATATTTGATCAAGCGGAGCCTCTTCGATTTCCTTTATCAGACTATGAGGTATTTCTTCATCCGTCATACTGCCTTTGAGTTTATCTATTACTTCTTGTTTAAGCTTGACTCTAACACTTTTGTTATCTCTGGAAGTGAAAACCGCCTCTACACCGGGTTGCTCAATTACAGTTATGTTCTTTTTTCCCATTGTACACCCTGTGCTGCTCTGGATTCCATCAATAACACATGAGTCTGGTGGAGCCCAGTTGAGCCGTACTTCACAGTTTAGACCAAACCAGCCTTTGCAGTCAAGCATCTCAAGGGCTGTGATTCCCATTCTGAGCCCTATGGTCATGAATGGTCCATCGTGTCCATGAAACTCGATGGCGCGTTGTTCTAGCTCAGGGGTTAATTTTCTTGGTTTAGGTTCTTCTACAAAGTTCATAAAATCACCAGTATTACGTTTATAGGATACAGTAATAATTCATATTTAGAGTTTCTCTAATAGAATCAGGAAAACTTGTTCCTTACTGTTTTTTATACATCCGATCCCTTGCTATCAGGGATATTTATGGGCAGAAGCTATCTGGACCTGAGTAAGGATGAGAAAGAACACGCACTCGCACTCCACAAAGAGAGCATAGTAATCGACAGCAGCATAGTCTCCGTAATAGACTACGTCGCAGAAAACATGTGGCTGGAAGACGTGCTAGCTGGAGGATTGACGGCAAGTAACCTCACAGTGGGCATGCAGCGTAGATTCGCTGAGGCGTTAGCGGAGATTATTGAGCATAATCACTGGGCGAAAAAGAACGAGGACAAGGTCATCGTCGTTAAAAAGACAAGCGATATTGAGCGTGCAAAGAAGGAGGGAAACCATGGTATAATGTATGGGCCACAGGATAGCATGTTCCTAGAACGTAACGTAGACTTCCTTGATGTAGCCTATGATCACGGACTCAGAGCGATGCAGCTAACCTATAACTGGAAAAACGAGGTAGGAGACGGTTGTCGAGAGAAAAAGGATAGCGGTCTTAGCTGGTTCGGAGAAGCCGTCGTAGAACGCATGAACAAATTAGGCATACTCATAGACCTTAGCCACACAGGAGATCAGACCTGTTGGGATGCAATCGAACAGAGCAAAGACCCGGTTAGTTTCACACACATCATACCCAGACGTAGTGCCCCTGAGCAGCCCGGTGGTTACGCGGAGTGGGCAAACAGAGCAACCAGTCTATGGGGTAGCTTTGTAGAGTATAGTAAGCAGCGTGGTAAGCCTGATGAGATGATGCAGGCATGTGCAGAGAAGGGCGGTGTAATTGGTGTTACTCCTTTCTTCGCTAAGAAGGCAGGCGATAGTAATCTCACTGATGACACCATGGATCAGTTGGATGAGACAGTAGATATTGTTGGTATAGACCATGTAGGGTTCGGCTCAGATCTTGAGTTCCCTAACACAATTACACGGTCAGCTTTCATCTATAAACACCCTGAACGAATAGATGTAGACTATTTCACACCGCTAGACAAGGATTGGGGATATGGCTACATGGAGAATATGCCACTTTTCACTATGGGACTCGTAGCACGAGGCTATAGTGATCAAGAGATAAAGAAAATACTCGGACTAAACTTCATGAAACTCTTCAAAAGAGTCTGGGGCGCCTAACCCATCCATTTATTTTCCAAGACTTTCTCCAAATTTTAGAGGAAAATCTCAGGTTCTTTGCGTTTGGCGTAGTCTGTTGAGAGCCATATAGCTGCTTTCAATACCCCTTCGTTATCCCAATGACGTGCTCCAGTGGGGCAGTTTTTGACACACGCGGTACAAGCAGTGCAGTTGCTTGAATCTGTCTCAACAGCATCGGATACGGTTACGCATCCTGTTGGGCAAACCCTTGCGCACATTCCACAAAGTATACAGGTATCAGGGTTTGTGACTGGGCTTCTAGTACTACTTTTCACTTCACGGTAGGGATAATTTCCGGGAACAGAGAAATCATCAAGTTTTTCGATTTTCTCTATTTTCTCCTTTAGCTTTTCACCAAATTCTTTTGCTTTTTTGATGTCTTCTGTGTCTGGTCTACCAGTAGCGATTGGAGTCTTTGGTGTATCGAAGCTGTGTTCTCCTATGAATGCACCGGCAGCAAATGCTCTGAAGCCGTTGGCTTTGGTGATGTTTTTGAGTTCTAGTAATGCGTCCTCGAACTCTCTGTTTCCATATACTACTATGAGAACTGTTGGAGTATTTGATGCTTTGAGTTTACTGATTCTTTTAACTGCTACAGTAGGTATTCTTCCACTGTATACGGGTGCGGCGATTACTGCTAGATCACTTGAATCAAATGTATAGTTCTTGGATTCAGAGCTAGGCAATGTAAGGTCTACAATATCATAATCTATCCCGATTCCCTGCTGGATGGCTTTAACTGTCTTCTCGGACGTACCAGTGGGCGAATAATAGATCAGTTTGACTCGTTTTATCTTCATAACACCCCCAGAGGATCGAACACCTATAAGGCGTACCCCCAAGGGATTCGGTAAACTTAACCAAAGTTCAACCAATAATAAGGTATGAGTGACCACCTTTTCCCACATTACACAAACCCCGGTGCAGATACACTGGGGAAAAAGATACTGCCTCTAAGAAACAGAATGACCATCTACAATGAATGGTTAATAAAAAAACTGGAAACCATGCTCCCCGGATACATGGATGAAACAGGCATCGACATGTGGCTCGTAATCGCACGAGAATACAACGAAGACCCTGTGATCATGAGCCTACTACCAGAGCCTAACCTCTATGCACGGCGCAGAACCATACTAATGTTCCACAGAAAGCCAGAAGGCGTCGAAAGATCTGCAGTATACAGATATGGCTTCGGAGACTTCTACAAGGGAGTCTGGGACCCGGATAAGGAAGAACAATACGAGTGTCTAGCGCGTTTAATCCGTGAAAAAGACCCTGAAAAGATAGGCATCAATGTGTCCAATACATTTGCTTTTGGAGACGGGTTGACCCACGGAGAATACATGTTATTGGTTGATGCCCTAGGTGACTACTCTGATAGACTCGTCTCAGCAGAAACCCTCTGCATCAGATGGCTAGAAACCCGTAGCAAGGAGGAACTTGAAGCATACCCCATGCTAGCAGAACTAACCCACGCAATCATTCAGGAAGCATTCAGCAGCAAGGTTATCACCCCAGGTGTTACAACCGTGGATGATGTCCAGTGGTGGATGCGACAAAAGATGCTGGACTTGGGTGTCGAGATGTGGTTCCCGGCTACTGTAGATAGGCAGGGACATGGTGATAGCTACGAGGATAAAGAAAAGACAGGGGTGATTCATCGCGGTGATTTGCTTCACTGTGATGTTGGCTTCTTTTACCTAGGATTGGCTACGGATGTCCAGCAGAACGCCTATGTACTAAAACAGGGTGAGACAGACGCCCCACAAGGACTCAAAAACGCATTAGCTGACGCAAACAAGCTACAGGATTACCACGCTGAAGCTATGAAGACAGGAAGAACAGGGAACGAGATATTGAAGATAGCCTTGGATAACGCAAATAAAAACGGTTTGAAGCCCAGCATCTATACCCACCCATTGGGGGTTCACGGACACGCAGCTGGACCAACCATCGGACTCTGGGACCAGCAAGACGGAGTACCCGGCAGAGGAGACTACCCGCTTCACCCAGACACGTGTTACGCCATCGAGTTAAACGCAAAGCGAAAGGTACCAGAGTGGGATGACCAAGAGGTACGCATGAGTCTTGAACAGGATGCTTGGTGGACAGGCGAGAAACTTGTCTTCATGGCTGGTCGGCAGAAAAAACTACACCTAGTGAGCTAGATGAATATTAAAGCAATTGGAAAGAAAGCACTGGAATACGACAAGTATAGCGGATGCAGCCAAAGCGTACTACTTGCGCTTCAGGAAGCGTTTGAGATAGGCGACATGGAGAGCTTCAAAGCGGCAACAGTGCTCAGTGGAGGGGTAGCACGAAAAGGCGAGACCTGTGGAGCACTGATAGGCGGCTTACTTGCACTAGGCCTAGTGATTGGACGTGAGGACATCACAGATACTCAGACATACAGGGACGCTATGAAGCCCAGTGACGAGATTATCAAGGAGTTTCAGAAACGTCTCCAAGAGACCTTCGGGTTCACTGAGCCCCTCGAGACCACTATATGTCGGGATATACAGAAGAAAATCTATGGTGAGAGCTATGATCTCACTGATCCTGTGAGCTACAAGGCGTTTCTTGACGCCGGTGGGCATGGTGATAAAGGGTGCCCACTGGTTTGTGGTATCGCCGCTATAGTTACCGCTGAGAAGCTAATTGAGCTAGGAGCATAGATAAGGAGGGGTGGGGTCCATCCTCCGACAAATTATTCTGTTGTAGAGTATTTTCTATTTCGTTGTTTTCTTATACTTTATTGAACGGGTAGACTGTTCTTTAAACTAATTAGACTATTCCGTATCTTCTAAGCGCTACCTCTATCACACCTTTTACCATGTCGGGGAACTTTTTGCCGAGGGCGTACCACATCATGGGGTAGAAGCTTAACTCATCTCTTACGACGTCATAGTCGATGCCGGGTAGTGTGTTTACCTCAAGGAAGTATAACTCACCATGGGAATCATAGCGGTAATCCATCCTCGCCCAGTCCTTACAGTCCAGTGCCTTGAAGCTTGCCTTTGCATGGGTCTCAATTTGTTCTCGGAGAGCATCATCTATCTCTGCTGGACACTTGTTGCTACTATCATCCATCACGCTCTTGGCTTTCTGTCCAAGAACCCTGCCTAGTTCTGGGGGAAAGTTTGTGAAGTCAACCTCAAGTATGGGTAATACTGTTGGCTCCTCTGAGTCAATATAGTTGCCTACGAGTCCGACGCTGAACTCTCGTCCATCAATAAACTTCTCGATGAGTACGGGCTGCTTGTAGGTTTCAAGCATCTCAGATAGTTTCACTCTGAGAGTAGATTCATCGTTTACCACGTTGCCCCAGTTGATGCCTATACTACTTCCCTCATGACTAGGCTTCAGTATCAACGGGTAGGTTAGGCTTTCTCTTAGAGGTTCATCAAAGGATTCCAGTACTTGAAATGGTGCGGTCTTCAATCCATGATATTCTAGGATCATCTTTGTGGTTGGTTTATCCAGCCCGATGGCGTTCGCCATGATTCCAGAGCCAACATAAGGTATGCCCAGCATCTCGCAGAAGGCGGGTATCTGGCTCTCCCTGCTTTCTCCCGTGATGCCTTCTGCTCTGTTAAACACTATGTCTGGGCGGTGTTTCTTGAGGTTCTCGTAGCAGTTCTCATCAACCTCGATCAGTAAATACTCCCAGCCGGCAGCCTCTATGCCATGCTTGACATGCTCAATGGTCTCTTCTGGCTCAAACTCGATGTTGAACTCATCATCAGCATGTCTGATATTACAGCAGAATGCAACCTTGAGCTTATGGGACATCGTTGAGTGCCTCCTTGTAGATGCTTGTTACCTGATTTTTGACGTCTCCGGGTAGAGTTATTGATTCATGTACCCCGAAGAATGTCTTGTATAACTCATCCTCACGTGCTTGTGCCTCGTCAAGGAACCTGTTCTCAAACTCCTTCACTAAGGGACTCTAATCACCGTTCTTCCAAGCGAGATAGAATGCGAACAACTGCTCATCACGTCCCCTACCTGTAAGGGCATATGTATTCACATCTACTCCACCAAAGAGGCTGAAGTAACTGCGCATCTCATCGCTAAGCATGTTTCTGCTGAGCCCAACGCTGTCTGGGTCGAACCCACTTGCCTTAATCAACAAGTACATCTTGCAGCAAACACTACAATCCATGCACCATCTGTGATCCCTGCCCGCCTCGGTCTCAACAAAACAACTCCTATGATATTTTGCGACCTCAGGATACCGCTTGAACAACAGATAGACAACCGCAATATCATTCAGAGGCTCGATCACAGACATAGTGCGTACACCACCTAGGCTAAGCTGACGAGTGATAGAGTCAACCTGTTTAGTCCAAGTATGACACTGGTCGTAAGCGGGATAACATACGAAACCTTGACGATCCATATAGTACTCACCGCAGCTCTGCTCATTACCAAACAAGATATACTTACTCTCGAACTTGTTGGCAATAGGAAGTATCATTACAGCATACTGGGTGGTCTGGAGACCCCAACCAACCTCGGTCTTACCAACGCCAAGCCTGTGACCATCCCTTAGCTGACCAACAGTATGCTCAATTTTCTGAAGCTCAACTCCAAACTCTTTCTGGAACTTGACTGCAAGTTTGTCCTTGTGACGCTCCTCATAGGTAAGGGCCGGCTCCACGATATAGGCTGCCTGTGGGTTTAACCCAAGCTCGTCGCATACAGCCCATGTTAGTAGACTGTCT
>Ga0180301_10001484_pt1 | contig 18544 bp, 15 predicted proteins | sample GuaBasSediGuay16_FD_121797 | JGI IMG/M metagenome (GOLD analysis project Ga0180301, IMG submission 121797) | Subseafloor sediment microbial communities from Guaymas Basin, Gulf of California, Mexico - Guay16, Core 4569-2, 12-15 cm | ecosystem: Environmental > Aquatic > Marine > Hydrothermal... | reverse complement strand
GTGTAATAATGAAACAATTTTTATATTATTAAAAACGAAAGGTATTTTAATAAAAAATATATATTTATAACATAAAGAATTATTTTCCTCACCTGTCTCGCTCATATTGGCATGGTAATTGCTATATTTATTATAGGGAGGAAAAATGTCTGTAAAGAAAAAGAAGAAGAAATTGGATACCACCCGAGGTATTAATGATAATGAAAACATACTCTCAATCTATCTTAAAGAGATAAATAAAGTGCCTCTCTTAACCAGAGAAGAAGAAGATCGTTACGCGCGTAGAGCTGCAGAAGGTGATGAGGAGGCAAAAAATCTGCTGATAAAGGCAAACTTAAGATTTGTAGTTAATGTTGCAAAAAAATATCAGAACCAGGGCTTGCCACTCTCCGATCTTATTAGCGAAGGTAATATTGGATTGATGAATGCCATAGAAAGGTTCGATGTTAATAAGGGTTATCATTTTATCTCCTATGCTGTCTGGTGGATTCGCCAGGCAATATTGAAAGCTATATGTGAGAAATCCAGAATGATCAGATTGCCCCTCAACAGGGCAAACGAATTGGTACAGATTGAAAAAGCACGAAAACATCTTCAGGCAGAAAAGGGAGAAGAACCAACGATGGAGGAAATAGGAAAAGCTGTAAATATGGATCCTGAGCATGTAACAGATCTCTTAAACATCTCCAGAGACCTGGTCTCTCTTGAGACACCCGTATATGCAGAGAAAGATTCTTCAATCCTGGGCGACTTTATCGAAGACAGCGGATACAGGCATCCGGAAGAGGAAATTGTTGAGAAATCCCTTAAAGAGGATATAAACAATGTGTTAAAAACGTTGAGTAAGAAAGAAGCGGAAATAATCAAGTACAGGTTCGGGTTGAACGGAAGGCATCCTCTCTCTCTAAAAGAGATAGGGGATAAATACAATCTGACCAAGGAGCGGATCAGACAGATCGAAAAGAAGGCCTTGAAACGACTACAGCATCCCTCGAGAAGTCAATATCTTGAATCCTACAGCGCTTAATCTTGTAATCTTTATTTTAACAGCCCGTCGGTTGACAGACGGGCTGTTTTTTTATAGTTTAAGCTAACAAAAAATTTTCCGGTGTCTTAAAGCTGTATTATTCCAATGTTTTATTGGATTAGCCGGAATAAACGAATAGTGAACAAACATTATTTCTAAAAATTATGAATTACGGAGGGATTGAATTTTCTATGGAAAAGAACAAGTATGTTTATTTTTTTGGCGGCGGGAAAGCCGAAGGGAATGCGAGTATGAAGGATGTCCTTGGTGGGAAAGGTGCAAATCTGGCCGAAATGACTAATTTGGGCATACCGGTACCTCCAGGATTTACAATCTCTGCTGAAGTTTGTGACCTTTACTATAAAAATAACAGGGAATATCCCGAAGGCTTGAGAGAAGAGGTGCACGATAATCTTAAGAAACTCGAGGAGTTAATGGGAAAAAAGCTGGGAGGCAAGGATGATCCTCTTCTTGTCTCGGTTCGTTCCGGTGCAGCAATATCCATGCCTGGGATGATGGACACTATTCTTAATCTGGGTTTAAACGACGAAGCAGTTGAGGGACTTGCCAGAAAAACCGGTAACGAGAGATTTGCATGGGATGCCTACAGGCGACTGATTCATATGTTTGGGAATGTAGCCAAGGGAGTACCCCATGAGGAGTTTGAAGAAGCATTTGAGAAAAGGAAAAAAGAGAGAGGGGTAGAGGCCGATATAGAGCTGGAAGCTGAAGATTTTAAGACCATCGTGCCTGAATACAAAGAAATATTCAAAAAGCATGTAGGAGAACACTTTCCGCAGAATCCGGAAGAACAGCTCTGGGAAGCTATTAATGCGGTATTCGGTTCATGGGAGAATCCGCGGGCTATCAAGTACAGGCGGCTGCACCATATTACTGGGCTTTTGGGTACGGCGGTCAACGTTCAGACAATGGTATTCGGCAATTTTGGTGAAGATTCGGGTACAGGGGTTTGTTTTACAAGAGACCCATCTACCGGTGAGAATATTTTTTACGGAGAGTATCTGGAAAATGCTCAGGGGGAGGATGTAGTTGCAGGAATAAGAACTCCCAAAGAACTTAAAACCCTTGAGAAAAACAATCCCACAATATATAACCAGCTTGTTGAGATTCGTAATAAGCTGGAGAAACACTATAGGGATATGCAGGATATTGAGTTTACGACTCAACAGGGCAAACTCTATATCTTACAGACAAGGACGGGCAAGAGAACAGGACCTGCCGCTGTAAAATGTGCAGTCGATATGGTAAAAGAGAATCTAATAAATAAAGAAGAGGCAATTGCAAGAATATCTCCTGAAGAGCTCGATCAATTACTACATCCCATGATAGATCCTAAAGACAAGAAAAATCTTGACCCAATTGCAAAAGGTCTGAATGCATCTCCAGGTGCCGCCAACGGGCAGGTAGTCTTTACAGCCGAAGATGCGGAAAAATGGGCAAGGGACGGTAAGAAAGTACTTCTGGTAAGAAGAGAGACTTCGCCTGAAGATATCGGGGGGATGAGTGTAGCTTCAGGAATACTTACCTCAACGGGTGGGATGACCAGTCATGCGGCAGTGGTAGCCAGGGGCATGGGGAAGCCCTGTGTTGCTGGTTGTAGGGATGTTTCTATTTCTGGAAAAGTTATGAGCATTGGAGATAAAAATTTCGAGGAAGGGAGCTGGATTACAATAGATGGCTCCACGGGAGAAGTATATGAAGGGCAAATTTCGCTCAAAAAGCCTTCACTTTCCGGTGAGCTGGGCGAGTTCTTGACATGGGCTGACGAAATTAGAAAGGAAGTTGTTCGGGAAGGGGTTGATGGCAAGGGATACCTTGTTCGTACCAATGCAGATCAACCCGAAGATGCAAAAATCGCTCGGAGTTTCGGAGCCGAAGGAATAGGTCTGTGTCGAACAGAACACATGTTTTTCGGTGAAGGTAAGTTAGAAATCTTTCAAGAGATGATAGTTGCCGAAGATGACGAGACAAGAGCAGGAGTACTAAAAAAACTTATGCCTCTGCAAAAGGAGGATTTTAAGGGGATATTCAGGGCGATGGATGGTTATCCTGTAACCATACGTCTTCTGGATCCGCCACTGCACGAATTCGTTCCTAAAACCGGTGAAGAGGTAAAGCAGCTTGCCGGAAAATTGAATCTCAGCGAAGAGAAACTTACTGCAAAAATCCAATCTTTACACGAATTAAACCCCATGCTAGGGCATAGGGGGTGTCGATTGGGCGTAACCTATCCTGCTATTTATGACATGCAGGTAGAGGCAATTATAACAGCAGCCTGTGAAGTAGCAAAGGAAGGGGTAAAGGTGCTCCCAGAGATCATGATTCCGCTTGTTGGTACTTACCAGGAACTTAAGATCTTAAGAGAAAATGCAGAAAAGGTCATATCTAAAGTTTTTAAAGAAAAGGGTACAGAAATAGAGTACAAGATTGGAACAATGATTGAAATACCCAGGGCATCGTTAACAGCCGACGAAATCGCCGAATATGCAGACTTCTTCTCATTTGGTACAAACGATCTTACGCAGATGACTTTCGGATTCTCCAGAGATGATGTGGGTAGTTTTGTTCCTCACTATCTTGAGCAAAATATTCTTGAGAAAGATCCCTTCATGTCTATCGATGAGAGAGGCGTGGGTCAGCTGGTAGAGATGGGAGTAAAAAAGGGTCGAAGCGCAAAGAAAGACCTTAAGATCGGTATATGCGGTGAACACGGAGGGGAGTCGAGCTCTATAGATTTTTGCTATCGAACGGGGCTTAACTATGTCTCCTGTTCCCCCTACAGGGTTCCTCTGGCAAGGTTATCGGCTGCTCAGGCTGTATTAAGACACCGGGGGGTCAGGTTTTGAAATTTGACAATTTCAGTTCGACTTAGAAACCCACAGGCTTCGTCGCAGGTTGTTCACTTTCTAAATATAATTGCCTTTTTATTGCCACAAAGGATGGTGCGGTCTCCCTCGTAAGCCTTTTTCTTTTAAAAAAGCACCATCTTTGTGGCACTTATAAATGATTTAAATGTTTTCTCAAATATAAAGAGCTAACACTCCCTCTATTCCTCTCTATTGGGATCTCCCGTGTCGAATATTGTTTTTCCCGGTTTGTATTCAGACATATCAACCTTCTTCCGATACTCTTCTATATCCTTCTTCTCTCGCAGTAGTTCCGGAAAGCTGTATATATATTTACCCTTATCGAGTTCTTCAATTTCCGCTTCTTTTAACGAGCCCAATTCTTTTATGCATCCTTCTCTGAAAGCCTTCCAGTTTTTTGGAGCTTCCTCCCTTCCGGCAGGAAGGATTTTTTCTGGATCTATACCCAATGGGTTATCAAGAACTTTCTGGTAGATTTTCTTACGAAAATTTTCCTTCTTAATTTCTTCATTTTTTCTTTTCTCCAAGAGGCGTCTCATAAATGGCAGGAGATAGAAAAGCACAGAGAATGAAAAGGGGACAACACCAAGCCCTACGGCAAGAATTAAGGTTGGGTCTGTCAGCACGGCAAGATAGGTTGCTGTAAACAGATAAAGAGAAGAGAAGCCACTGTTTGGAATTATATTTTCGGCAAAAAAAGAAAAATATAGAAAGTAAGAGCTGAACAGAAGATTAAATCCGTTGAAAAATGCGATCCATCGGTTGGTCGAAGATTTGTTGTTGTTAAAGGGAATAAGTTTCTTTTTTTCGGTGGCAAGTCCTGCTGAATATACCGGTATCTCTGCCGAACGGATCAATTCCGGAAATTTAAAAATTAAAGTCCCACCGGGGGTAACTTCCGGTTCCCCCTCATACTCGATACAATATCGGTTTATCCTGCTCTGAGCAGTATCACAGGGCAACCCGGTAAGTGCCATAAACTCTTCTGTGCTTATAATTCCCCTGTTGCTTCGGATATAGTTAATCACTCCGATCTTCTCTCTTTCTTCCCAATCGCTGTTGGGATTTCCGCTTCCGAATACAAAGGCAAACACCGATTTATACAGCGGATTTTTTCCTGGCTGTCTTCTTTTATCTATTTTAACAATACTTGAGTAAATCCACAAACGTATAAAGAGGTCTATTATAACAGTAGTAAGGTAAAAAGTACCGAAACCGCCGCCCCGCGATCGGGATCTATCCCCGTCCTTTGAAGCGGCCGAGGCTGCAATTGATGCGAACAGTGCAAGTAAAAGAAGGGCAACAAAAAGAATAAAATATCCAACCAGCATAACCATAATCCATACTTTAAAGAGGAAGGCCAGTATCTTTCCCGTAGTTTTAAGTAATACCCTTACAGCCCTTTTCACTGCAGGCCTAAATCCATGAATCTTACTCCGCATTCTCTCGGGGAATGAGTACAGTATCTCACCTGATTCGGTAACCTTCATCCTTCCACCGTACTCATCAACAACAAGTTTTATGGTATTATCAACCTGATACTTGGGTAGGCCCGTTGAAGCTATCAGATCCGCAACCGTGCATTCTCCTCTTCCTTTTTTTATGGTATTTACTATCTTCTGCTTAACAGAATCTACTTTAAAATCGTATATTTTTTTCTCACCAATCAAAAAAGACCCTCCTGTTAAAAGCGTTTTAATTCCTCTCCAATTAGCTTAAAATATAAAGAGAGGAGAAGTCAAGCGAGCAAAAAATGTTATGCAGAAAAATAAGGTATAGCGTAGTTACAATTTTTATTCTCTTTGCTTCTCCTATGCTCCTCGCTTCACAAGAGGTAGGAATAGCCTGGCGTTATGCCACCGGAGGAGCGATAAGAGGGGAGCCAATGATCTCTGCCGATGGAAAGATGGTATATTTCATCTCTGAAGACAGGTATCTATATGCAGTTACTTCCGGTGGAATACATCGATGGAGGTATTATCTTGGAGACCGAGTCGCAGATTCACTGTCAGTTGGTGTTGACGGTACCCTTTACGCCGGGCTAAAAAAGGGAGGTATTGTAGCGGTTAACCCTGCAGGAAAGGAGATATGGAGATTCCTCTATGGTGATGGAGACCCTCCCGGGCCACCGGTAACCGGTACCGACGGTAGTATTTACTTTGCTACGAAGGGGGGAGAGATATATAAACTGTCTCACACCGGAAGAATTAAATGGAAAATCGAGACTTCTTCAGAGGTCTCTGCTCCCGTAACTCTGGGTAAAGACAACCGGCTTTATATCCCCCTTTTTGATGGAAAACTATTAACATTGACGCCCTGGGGAGAAGTTCTTTGGTCGATAAAGCTCAATGGCAGCCTGGGAAGACCTGTGGTAGATCCTGATGGTTATATATTTATCCTCTCTTCGAAAGGAATTATTTATGCAATCGGGAGTAACGGAGAACTCCTCTGGAATTATGAAACAGGAATGGATTTCTCTGAAAAAACATATCCGGTTTTAAAAGACAATAAACTGTATCTTTGCTCCAAAACCGGTAAGATATTTGTAATCGATAAGAGCGGAAGGTTGCTCTGGAAACAATCAATTCCGGAGAGTGTGGAAACCCCCTGCATTTTGGGTGTAAGGGGTGGTCTCTTCGTATTTTCTCCCCGGGGAAATCTATACAGAGTCTCTTATGATGAAGAGCCGGTCCTTGTCTTTTCCATGTATTTCTCTCCTGTTTTTCCTGTTATCGCATGTAATGGTTATCTATTTACGGGTGGAGCTGACTGGATCTTTTATGCCCTTGACTTAGGTAACGAGGAAGATAATTGTAAAGGGAATAAAATAACAATAACTTCGGGGTGGAATATTTTTAATACTGATAATTTCTTTGAGGCAGAGATGGAATATAAATACTTGAAACTACTTGTAGAGTCCGATTCTATAGACAGTAAGAAACGAGCTATCCGGGAGCTAGAAGAACGCATAAATAAAGGTTACCCAGGGAAAGCCGAACCATATATTCTAAATCTTCTTACATTGCTTTTAAGACAGGGTGTATTCTCTCCCATCGAAAGCAGAAACAGATGGGAAAAAAATTATCCGGAGATTCGTCTTAAAGCTGCTCTTCTGATGGGTGAGATCGGTAATCTCTACACCCAGTCTCTTCTTGTCGACTTTCTAAGGTATGAGTACGATTCCAGGGTACTGGCTGCAGTAATCGAAGCGATCGGAAACTTGAGGAGTGATCCAGAAGGCCTGGCAAGAAAGAGATTTCTCGAACTGTTAGAGACAAAGGGAAGACGGATAATCGATAATTCCATAGCCAAAGAGATAATTGTTGCTATCGATAAGATAATAGAATATCATGGTGAATTAGGAGACGAAGCAGCAAGGGCTTTGCTTTATATTTTCAGGGAAGATTATAATCGTGATGTTAGACAGAAGGCATTATCAGTTTTAAGGGGTTTTTAAAATGCGAAGGATAAAACACCTTATACTAATTTTCATTACGAGTTTATTATTGCACAATTCCTATGCTCTGGAAGTTGCCAGAGAGGAACTGATGAAGGGTGCAGAAGAACCGGTAGTGTTTGAGAACTATGAAGGACCGCACCATAGAATAGATACCCGTGAGGCGATCTTTGGAATAGGCAGATACCTTGCTGAAAATATCGAAGAGAACACTACAAGTTACTACGGCAAATACAGTATTATCCATGCAGTTGACCCCTCTGAGAATGATCTTTTTGATGCAGATATTTTTATTATAGAAGCCGGAGCCGAAGTAAATCATATAAGAAATTTAAGATTCATCATTTCTGGATTCTTAAGTACTTTCTACAATTATTCAGAAGAAGACGCAAATCTGCTGGCGAGATTCGTTACGTACTACAATGCGGTTTTTCGAAAAAAAATGGACTATTTCAGAGAGAACTATAAACAGATAGTATTGCAGTTTCTATCACCCGAGAAGGTTGGCCTTTCCACATTTTACGGCGATTGGCCGGGGAATACCATGATAGTAATTCCTTTAACCGAAATAGCAGAGGAAAAAGATTTTGGATCCATCGACTCCGATGAGCTGTCCAAAGAAGAGGTTATTGAGGAATTGAGAGAAAGTGAGGATAAGGGTACAGAGGATAGAAAAAAGATGGTAGAGTTGAAAGAGAGGGAAGTGGAACGGGCGGAAGAAAAAATTGCAAAGGAAGAAGAAGAGCTAAAAGTGCTGGAAGAGCAGTTGTCTGAAAAAGAAGAGACAGATGAAAAAGCTTCTGCCGATGAAGCGGAAGACCTTGCCATGTTGAAGGAGGATCTTGAGAAGCGCAGGGAGGAGCTTGAGAAGAAAAAAAAGGATACCGCCAGAAGGGAAGAGAGAATAAGAGAGGAAAGGGAGCTGATTGCCGAAGATACAAGAAGGCTAATAGAGCAGGAAGAGACTGCTCCGGAGAGAGTGGCAGAAGAAGAGCCGGAAAAAACTCAACCGGAAACCGAGAAAGAAGCTGAACCGGATTTGGCAGTAAAACATGATGCTGTATTAGAGCCTGAGAAAACCCTCTATTTCCTTAGCCTCAATGAAGTGCAGGGGGAACAACTGGGCAGGCTGGTCCTTATTAATCCCGAGACCGGGGATGTGTTAACTACATCAGCTGTAAATACAATAAGAGAGAGGAGCTTCTCTTTTTTCAATAATTTTATACTTGTTCTGGCAGGCAGAGAAGAGGGAACGGCAGCCGTGCGGCTTCTTTTACTTGATCCGAAGAGTCTTGAAACGGCGAGAGAGGCGAAGGAGAATATTTTTAAGAATAGTGCAGTGGTGCACACCCAGGATACAATTTTTGCAGTTGTAGAGGTCTCTGGTAAATGGCACCTTGGTAAGTTTAATTCTGAGCTTAAAGTTACAGCCACCTCTCCCCGGGAGATCAATCCATATACAATAATAGTAATCGAAGAACAGAGAGTCTTTGTACAGGATATTGAAGGAAATATAATAGGGCTTAAAGTCTCGGATCTCGAGTTTTAATCAGGGCTTCTTGCCCCAAAACGGCTTTTTAGATTATACCTTTTTATGCGGATTATAGTATATTGGAGAACACTGGCATCCCCGACTGTCTAGCGTAATCAAATTCACCTGCCCAGGATCTTCTTGAAGAAATTTACAATTAAAAGCCAGATTTTTTTTAATAAACCAGGATTCCTTAACTTCTCGATTTTTATATAACCCTCAGTAAGCTCTTCTTCACTTAAGTTCTTTCTTTGTACATTCTCTTCCACTTCGAGCTCTAACTTGTCCAGTTCATTCAGATTATCCACCACTTTTATTTCTATTGTACGCCATCCGAGTTTTTTAGCAGAAAGGAGTCGCCTGTACCCTGCAACCAGCTCTTTCTTTTTATTGATAATTATAGGATTAAGAAGTCCGTAAATCTGCATACTGTTCATCAATGCAGTAAGGTCGCCTGGATCTTTTCTTATTCTGTTAGTAATTACTATTTCATCGATTTTTATCTGCATTGAATTAGCTATTTAAAAAAGCCTTATAATCCGCCTCTGTTAGCAGATCTTCCATTTCTTCCGGATTTTGTAGAATTATACCGAGAAGCCATCCCTCTCCCGTTGGATCTTTATTGATTATGGATGCCTGTTTATCAATCTTGAGTCTATCATTAACCATTTCTATTGTTCCGCTAACAGGAGAATAAATTTCACTTGTTGATTTAAGAGAATCGATTGTACATATAATATCTCCCCTTTTAACCGTGCTGCCCGGCTCCGGAAGTTCTACATATACGATTTCACCCAACTCATCCTGGGCAAAATCCGATATACCAACTACTGCTCTTTCTCCGTCGAGTCTAACCCATGTGTGATCTTTTGAATATAACAGTTTTTTCATTTTTACTCCTGGCTCTCTAATCGAGAAGAGGATTTCCATCCATGGAGGATTTCAGAGATTCTTCGAGTTCTGAATCCAATCTATACTCCTCTAGAATATTCTCCTCTATCTCAGGCAGTCGGTAATCGATATTGATATCCTCTGTTAGTATTGCTCTTTTTAATCTCTCCATAAGCTGTTCATCCCTCTTCTTTTCAAAACTATGAAGATCACAAAATCTTCGTGGTTCAGTACCGGAGAGGAAAAACAAATCTACGGTACCTTCGCTGCACTCTTCTGTCGGCAGCAGTCCTGACTTTCTACAGACTTTCACCTCTGTCAGGCCCGAGTCCGGCTTCTGAAAGTTTTTTATTGGTAGATCTTCATGGATTTTCTTCATATATTCGGCCCACAGTGGTCCTGCTGCTGTAGCACCTGTTTGGTTTATCCCGAGTGAGTTTCCAGGTAAATCAAAGCCAAACCATATTGCAGTGGTCATATAGGGTGAGAAACCCACAGTCCATGCATCAGACCAGTTTTGAGTCGTACCGGTTTTCCCAGCCATTGGCATACCGTCAAAATCGTTAGCCGTGGTTCTGCTCCATGCAAGAGTTCCTGATTTAACTACCCTTTTAAGCATATCCACCATTATATAGGCACTTTGAGGACTTAAAATCTGAATATTTTCTCCCTCTCTTTTTTGACTGGCTCTGAGTTCTTTTTCTGGCTCCAGTATTATATTCCCCCTGCGATCTTCCACATAGGTAATTGCCAGAGGTTCGACCTCCTTGCCTTCATTGGCAAAAGTAGCAAAAGCTCTGGCCATCTGGATCGGAGCAATACCGATAATTCCAAGACCCAGGGGATACTTTCTGGGAAAGGTTTTTCTTATTTGTTCTGGATCTGTTATTCCTAACAACCTCGATGCTCTATTTATGGCGGTGTCAAATCCGATCATATCGAGTACTTTCAGAGAGGGAACATTCATGGAATGGGCAAGGGCATACCAGGCGAGTACCGGCCCCTCCCACCTTCCCATATAATTGCTTGGAGTATAGGGAGTACCATCTTCGTTCCAGAATACCACGGGAGCATCGTATATCAGGGTAGCTTCGGTGAGTTTTTTCGAAGATATTGCGGCCGAGTAATAGAGGGGCTTGAAGGAAGAACCGGGCATAACTTTAGCCTGTGTAGCCCGATTCAATTTTGTAACTGTAAAATCGCTTCCGCCTATCATGGCCAGGATGTGTCCCGTGTTGTTGTCAATTGTTATGAGTGCACCCTCAACGGTAGTCTTTTTTGCTTCCTGTGCTTTTTGTGCATGTGCCATGTTGGCAATAAAATTGATCTCCTCTGAATCGAACATAAGAGCAAGCACATCCAGCACCGGAGCTATATTTTTTTCAAAATCATCCATTCCATTTTTTAACTGCTGCGCATTAACCGCCCTTATCTCAGGAATATCGAAAGAGAGTGCGAGAATATCTACAAGAGGAACAAACTGCTTATCTACAAAGGAAAGTCTCTGTTGAGTATTGGCCTGATAGGTCTCATTAACTTTTTTAAGTCCTTTGTCCATTATCTCCCTGGCAGCTCTTTGATAGTCCAGATCGAGAGTTGTATGAATTATAAACCCATCCCTGTTTATATCCAGAGAACCGTAAAGCATCTCTTCCAACTGTTGGCGAACAAATTCGCTGAAGTAAGGTGCTTTGCTCTCGTTTTCAAAATATGCGCTTGCTATATTTGAGCGCGTTGGATCGTACTCATTCCAGAACTTCTGAAATGAGAGATTCGCCTCCTCTTTGGTTACATATCCCAGGTTAACCATTTGCTGTAATACTTCGTATTGAAGTTTTTTTACCCGTTCAGGATACTTTATTGGAGAGTACCTGGCAGGGTTTGCAAGTTGAATTACCAGCATTACAGCTTCTGCAAGTGTAACATCTCTGGCTGAATGACCAAAGTAAAATTGTGATGCCGCTTCCACTCCGTATGTATTATGTCCGAAATATTCTCTATTGAGATACAACTCAAGTATCTGGTTTTTTGTGAGGCTGCGTTCTAGTTGAAGGGCATACCACAGTTCCCGTAATTTTCGACGAAGGGTTATTTTAGTACGGTCTGCATAAAGTTGACCTGCAACCTGCTGTGTAATGGTACTACCTCCCGAGAAGTAATTACCCATAAGAACATTCCAGGCTGCACGGAGAGTACCCCGTACACTGAACCCATGATGCTCGAAAAATTTTTGATCTTCTCTGGTTATGAGTGCGTAAATCAGATGTTTGGGAAGCTCATCAATAGAAATAATTTCCCTTTTTTCATCGGCAAAAATTTCGGTTATCAGTTCTCCATTCCTGTCGAGTACCTGTGAGGGAAGTGCAGGTTGATATTCTCCTATTTTTTCCGTTGCTTGAATATTTTTTGTTGTAGCGATAGCAAGACCTATCGCTACACCTATTATAATGGCGAAAACAAAACAGAAAACGAGTATAATTTCTATTAAGACTCTCTTTTTCCTGGAGAACATGGTACTACAATAGGGTAAGAATTAGCGCTTAATTTGTCAAGATTACATTACACGAAGAATGTTTTCATATTCACCACAATGGAAGTCGGTGCTCTGTTGATAATATAGGAAGGCCGGTTCTATAGAACCGGCCAACCCTTGTGTCAGTTAATAATATAGCAAACTGGGAGGGGAACTATATTATACAACCGACACTAATTAATATCGTAAAAATTTTAAAAAAAGTTAATCCTTTTGGACTAAAATATCTAAAAAAAGCATCACTGTATAGGTATTTCCCCTTTCGACCGCGAATTTTTTACTGAGAGTATAGTCTCCTATCTTGAAAAGGATGGTGTGCTCTCCTTCCTCGATTTCTATTGGTTTTCCCCGAATGAAGTCTATTTTTTCTCCGTCCAGAAATACAACTGTATTTTCAGGTGCCTCCAGAAATAGTTTTGGAATATCCCTTTCTAGAGTTACCGTCAGCTTCCTTTTTTGACTCTTCTCTATGCCGAAAGAAACAGATTTTGATTTATAATTGCCGGCTTCAACCTTAAGCCTGTGAATTCCTGCATCCAGTATATACTCACTTTCCGGATAGGGTACTCTTTTCTCGTCTATATATACACTCACCATATCTTCGGGAATCTGCTTATTCCCCTCTGTCTCAATTTTTAAGAGAAGAATACCCCTTTCTTCAAGTATGGGATTTGCTTTAATTTTAAAAATGCTTTCCTCCACCGAACCCGGAATGCCCTTCATTACAGGAAGAATGGTGATGATTATGGGAAACTCCTGGAGTGAAACAGGTTTTTCAGGAAAGACAGTTCCGGGTGCAGCACGAAAATTTGCCTTTTCTATAATGGGTATTCTTATAAATAACCTTCTCATCGATGGAATAACGGTAAAAAGGATTCTCTCACCCCGGTAATCCCATACATCTTTTTGTAGGTCGGGTTCAATTCCTTTAAACAACATCAAGGCAAAGCTGTCTCTGTACCTCTGAATCTGTTCCGGAATTGATATCTCCACATCCACTCCCATTAGAAACCTGCTATCAGGGTCGATACTAATTACCATCAATTCTTCAAGACGAAGTGAATACTCTTTATCATGAAGTTGCCCAGGGCTTAAAACTATCTCCTCTACGATCGGACCTCTTATGTTATCTGCATAAAGGGATTTCATACATATTAGAGAAAAAATAGAGAGAGAAACAGAAAAAGCCCATTTCATCTGTATTCCTCGGATAGAAGCAGAAGGGGATTTTTAATTTCTCCCTTTCTTCTTACTTCGAAATGAAGGTGAGGACCGGTAGCAAGGCCGGTGCTCCCAACTTTTCCGATTATCATACCGGAAAGTACCCTTTGATTCAACTCTACAACTCTCTCTTCGAGGTGGGCATACATGGTTTCGTATTCTCCGTCGTGAGATATAATCACATAGTTACCGTAAGTATCGTCATAGCCTATCCCGGTGATAGTTCCCGAGCGGGCTGCAAGAACCTTTGCTCCTCTGGGAGCGGCTATATCTATACCCCTATGAAAGTGCTTTTTACCCGAGAAAGGGTTTGCACGATATCCGAAGGAAGAGCTAATTCTGCCCTTTTCGGCAGGAAACATAAAGAGAATATTTAAAAAGTAAGCAAGCTCTACAGAATTGAATCTCTCCCCTGGAAAAAATAAAAAGCGTTCACCTCTGTTTTTTTTCCTGATAATTACGTTTATTGTCTCTTTTTCCGTTAAATTTTTTCTTGAGATAAGGATGTATTCCAGTTCAGATTCAGGTTTTTCCGGCACGAACAGTCCGGGCATATTGGGAAACAGAACTTCGGTAACAGGAGGAAGTGTGCCTGCCTTATCTACTCTGTTTAAGGTAGCAATAGCTTCATAGGGAAGGTTGAGTCGTGCGGCCAGAGAAAAGATTGAGAGTTCCGACTTTGTTCTATATTTATACAACTGAAGAGGAGGAATCTCATCTCCGTTTGCCTTTAATCTATAATAAATTAGAATATCTTCCTGAAGCTGTTTAAAGAAGAGATCAGAGTTGTCCAATTTTTTTATCTCAGGATATTCAGCAGATAGATATATATTGATAGTAAGAAAAAAAAGAACCAATAAAATATAACATTTCTTATGTAGTTTGATTGTCCGAAGTCTTTTTCCTGCCATATATAAAATATCCAAGTGTTAAAATCACGAGTAAGGTTACAGGAATGGCGATTGCCAGATTACCATTAACATACAGGATAAAAACGATGAATATACAGAATAGGAGAAAAAAAATCCTGCCCAATTTTTTGAAAAAGTCGTTTAGGAGTGAAGAAAAATCTCCACCCGATTGTCTGGTATTGCGGGCTAATTCTCTGACCTTAAGGATTATGCGAAAAAAAATATATATCAGTATTAAAAAACCGACAGTAAGGGTGAAAGCCTGTGTGTATTGAGTTGCAAAATACCATAGTGGAAATACTATTACAGCACTAACCAGTAGAATTACACATGTCTGTAGAAATAGGAGCATCACCCTCTTTCCCGTATCACCGTACCCTTTGAGTATTGATATCAAAATCTCTCTCAATTTTAAAAAGCTCACTTTGCCTCTGCCATTATCTCTTCTTTTTGATTTCTATAAGAATTAGCTTCTGCCTCTAATCCAAGCTCTTTTGAAACTTCTTCAAGGTAACCCAATAGCTTTACAATTTCAGTTTTAATGTCAAGAGCCTTGTAAACCAGAAGTGAACTTCTATAGTAATCGTATGCTTTTTCGGACATTCCGGCTTTTTGGTGGACTATCCCCAGTGCCAGAAGATCCTTAGCGATTCCTAGGCTATGCTCAATCCTCTTGTCATTTTCCAGTGCCAGAAGAGCATTTTGTATTGCACTTTGATAGTCCTGTTTCTTTGAATATATTGATGAAATCATATAATAATTACTGGCAATATTTTTGTAGTTCTTTTCTTTTAAATTCAGGGCCAATGCTCTGTCCAGTAGTTCCAGGGCTTTGTTATAGTTGCCCAGTTGTTTGTATGCCACTGCTGTATTGTGATATAAAATAGCAGAAGTCTCGGAAGGGTTTTTCTCATCGATTCTTGAAAGAGCCTTTGAGAATATATTCAGAGCTTCCTGTGACTCTCCGTTTATTAGGAAAAGCTCCCCAATATTATTTTCACACTGTGCTATGAGCGCATTATCACCCAGTTTCTGAGCAAGCTCATAAGCCTGGACAAACGCATTTGTTGCAAGTTCAAGCTCACCTCTTGCCAGATATACCTTTCCGATTGAGCTGTAGTTTTTAACAATACCTTCCTGATTGTTTACCCCGGCATTTTCTCTTAAGGCCATATTAAAGAACTGAAGAGCCTGTTCATACTGCCCCTCATTGAAGTAGTTGTTACCTGCTTTTGCGTAAGAGGAGGCTCTGTTTTTTCGATCAGCTACAATCTGGGCATCCTTTTTAGGAGTGGAAGAGCAGGCAAACAGGATAAGAGATGCTAAGAGTATTTCTGTAAAAAGTAAAAAGATTTTCATTAAAAATCCTCATCTCTATAGCTCTGAAAAGTAGTAGGCTGCTCCATCTGTTTTGGTATTCCTCCCCTTATTAGAGGATTGTTTTTTATCCCCTCAAGTACATCTTTCCCTTGGTCGAGGGCATCACGGCTATCCTCCAGAAGACCCGATATTTGGGGGGAGGTGCTGCTTATAAACTCTGAAAAGTCTTTGAATTGCTCGATTGTTTCATCCACACCCTTTAGTATTTCTTCTATTTGAGCGTAGAGCATATTGTCATCATCCAGAAATGTTTTTATCGACCCCTTTGGATCCAGTAATTTTGGAATGAGACCGGTAGGATCTCTTAAGGCTGCCGTAGTTGCACCCACATTATCGGATATATATTGCAGGTCATTCAGAAGCTCGTTTATCTTATCAGTGGTCTCTGCAATAATACGAGAGGTATCTGCAAGCAATGTATTTAATTGTTCGGTCATATTTTCTGCATCCGCAAGAATCTTCCCAAGAGGACCCTTGTGATTGCCCTCCAGGGTTTCATTCATTGTCATAATAAGCGTGTTTACCGAAAGGAGGGTTTGGTTTACATTGACAAGTACAGGTTCCACCTTACCCAGTAAACTGTTGATAGCATCTTCTCTTGAAGAAATTTCTACAAGACCCTTTACAACCAGTTCTTTCCCCTCGGGCAAACTCAAAGAGGGAATGAAAGAGAACTCGGGTAAAGGTTCCCCTTCATTTTTCCCCGGATGGAAGAGAAGTCCTCCACCCAATCCAAGAGGATTTGTCGCAAGTTCGAGTATGGAGTTTTGCTTTACTTTTTCGTAATATGTATCCATTATGTAAAACTCTACATCAACCTGATTTTGCTCGTTTAGACTTATGGCACTTACTTTGCCTATGGGGAAACCCTTGAGAGTTATGGTCATTCCCACATTTAACCCCTCTCCGGAGAGAAATCTGCTGTTGAAGTAGTAATCCTTTGCAAACCACCTTTGGTTGATACCCATAAAGATAAGAATTCCCGCAAGGGAGGCTATAGCCAGAAGGACAAACATTCCTACAATTTGATCTGCATAGCGGATTCGAAATTTCATATAATATCTCCTCCCTGTTGATCCGTACTCAGTAAATCAAGAATATCTGTATCGTAAGTAGCCGTTTTACTGAGAACATCGGAAAGAATATTGCTCACCTCCCTGTTTTTACTCCTCACCACTTTAGAAAACTCACCCTCTTCGATAATTGAGCCTGCTTTCATCACTATAAGATAATCGGCTACCATGGATGTTAAAATCGGATTGTGAGTATTAACTATGATGGTTTTCTTCTGATACTTTAGTTCTTTTATGATATTCAATATTCTATCTGCAGCTTCGGAGTCCATATTTGCGGTGGGTGTATCCATGAAAATAAGCTGAGGCTCTGTTATCAGAGCCCTGGCAAAAGAGATCATTTTACATTCTCCGGAGGAAAGCTGAGCGGGACGTAAGGAGGTGCTTTCCCTGTATCCTATCTTCGAGAGCATGTAGTCTATCCTTCTCTTAATTTCGGCGGAGGAGAAGTTTCTGAAGTGAAACTCAAGAGGTAGACTCAAGTTTTGATAGATAGTCTTATTAGCCCAGAGAGCTGCATCTTGAAAAACAAAACCATTTTTTTTTCTCATTATAATGAGTTCATTGTCTGTTATTTTGAAGGTATCCTTTCCGAATATAAATACCTTACCCTCATCGGGTGGAATTATGCCCGATGCAACTTTAAGAAGTGTACTCTTTCCACAACCCGAGGGCCCCATTATGATCGAAGTTTTTCCCGAAGGGAAGGACAGGGTGATATTTTTCAAGACATTAAAATCTTCTCTTATTACACTGACATTTTTAAGCTCTACATCAAAATTATTCATGAAAGAATCTCTCTTTATAAAACCTAAACATAATATATCAGGGTAATAACAGCGTTTGCAAGTATGCAAAGGCTGAAACCCTGCCCTACAGATTTTATTACATACTGGGGAATCTCGGTAGAAGATCGCTGTACTTTAAATCCATTATAGGTGGCTACTGTTGAAATGATTGTTCCGAAAATAATACTTTTTAAAATGGATGAGAAGATATCATCCGCATGCAATTGTTGCAGTAAATTGGAAAAGTACTCTCCGATGGGGACTGGATGTATGAGTTGAGTGATGAAAAAAGAGCCTATCAAACCGAAAATATTAAAATAGATATTAAGCAAAAGCATGGATACGGTTACTCCCAGAAAACGTGGTACCACCAGATACGATACCGGGTTAATTCCTATCGATACATAGGCTTCAACTTCGTGAGAAATCACCATATTCCCAAGCTCGGTCGCAATTGCCGTCCCTGAACGGGCGATTATAATGAATGCGGTAAGCATTGGTCCCAGCTCTCTGGTGATCACAGTTATCAGGATAGAATAAATCAACTTCCCTTGCCCGAATTGTGGGAGGAGAGAGAGCCCCTGTACGATTATAACAGCACCAAGAGAAAGACTTATGACAGCGATAATAGAGACGGCTTCAAATCCTGTAAAGAGAATCTGCATTATAAGTACTTTAAACCCAACCTGTTTTTTCTTTACGAAAAGAAGTGTTTCTTTTAAAACCTGATAAAAAAAACCTGCAGCATAGAATAGATTCTTGAGCTTTGTTATTAACCACCTGCCGAGGACGGCGACCATCTCAGTTTCCTTAACGATTTTCTAATTAATGGTGTGGTTATAGT